>VFQP010000215.1_pt1 | contig 147142 bp, 241 predicted proteins | sample 3512351 | NCBI WGS metagenome assembly VFQP01 (sample SAMN10412372, study PRJNA504923) | tailings metagenome | isolation source: Relicate 1 Philex TSF1 revegetated site | place: Philippines: Tuba, Benguet | collected 2017-08-29 | reverse complement strand
CCCCCCCCCCCCCCCCCAAATAGCACCACACGCACCTTGCACCACACAGCCAAGCCACACCCACCCAGGTATGCAACCTGTAGCAATACGACACATGTCCAGAATATTCTTGGCACACCCAGACGCACTGTCATTGTCTTCAACCCAGCCTGTGTTTGTTTGTATGTGTTTGTGTGTTTGTGTGTGTCAGTGTTTGTGTTTGTGTATGTGTGATTGTTTGTGTATGTGTGTGTGTATGTGTGTGTGTATGTGTTTGTGTGTGTGTGTGTGTGTGTATTACACAGTGTGTACATGTTCTCATTCCTCTCAACACCCCCCACAAACGTTCCACACACCTACCACACTACCACACACATACACAAACAATCACACCCACACACTACCACACCCACTCACCCATCCATACCCACACTATCCTCACACCCCCACACCCACACCTGTTTATCCCCTGCAAGATCTGGTATATCTTTGAACAAGGCAATGACTACAGACACGAGGAATAACTGACACACAAATGCTATCAGCTGTGGTGGGAGCGCTGCTGCTGTGTTTGATAGCGCTGCTGCTGTGTGTGATAGCGCTGCTGTTACTTGTGAGAGGAATGGTGGTAGCGACGTAGAGCGTGATGTACTAGCAGCAGCAATGGAGGCAGTGGTGGTGGTAGTGGTGGGGTGTAGTGATTGGTGCATGTGGAGGTAGAAGCCGACTTGTACCAATACAGCCCTGTGTTTATTTTGTGTACGTGGTTGTTTGTGTATGTGGTTGTGTGTGTACACATGTTTGTGTATGTGTATATGTTTGTGTGTGTGCATGTATTTCCATGTTTGAGTGTGTGCATTTGTCAGCAGTACACATGTATCTGCATCAAGGAGCAAAACACCATCCACACAAGGCATTGAGCCCCTCCCCCCAACCACAACAATGCCAACCAATCATAACACACCGCACAGTCAATATACACGCAGCCGCCACCCCTGGATGCTGCTTCCATCGCAACCCAGGCACATCTGTAGAATATGCAATGCCCAACAACAAGCTCCCCACCAACGTTGCCAACAATGGGGGCGTCCCCCACATCACCCCCATGGCGAGCGCCACCCCACCCGTAACCACCACAATACCACATCCCTCGGCCATGTTGAGTGCCCCACTCGCTAATGGAAGGTATGGCTTGTTGATACGGTCGATGTCGACATCGTACATTTGGTTGATGCCGACGATGCACACGTTCATGAGCAAGGCCGGGATGAGTGCTTGTGCAAGTGGGACGAGCAACATGGACAATGTAGTGGTGGTGGTGCTGCTCTGTTGTGGTGTGGGATGTGTACTTGTGAGCATGCAAACTACCAGCAGACAATCCCCACAATCTCGATGTGTGGTGATCATCATACCGTTGCCATGAACGACACGGAACAGACACTGATCAATGTACCCATCATGGTGTGCGGCCGGCTAAACAAGTACAACGCATGAAGCTTTGAAAGCACTGTGGAGAGCAACGTGTCGCTGTGCTGCAACAACCCATGGTGATCACCCGCTGGTTGGGAGGACGAATGAAACTGCCCCACTGCAGAGGGGGCTGTTGTGTGGTGTTTTGTTGTGTGGTGTATATGATGAGGGGCTACCAGGGGCAGGGGAGGGAGCAAACAATAGAGTGGGGTGCGGGCTGGATGATGCAGACTTGGATGCAGACTTGGGCTGGATGGAGCACCTGTATGACAATAACAATGATACTTTGTAAACGCTGCTTTGCATAACACACGTGATCATCTCAAACAACGCACCCAAGTGTTTTGCAGCGGACGACCTGCATGCCCTGCTGCACCGTACACCACCCCACCCCAACACCCCCCTGTGCATTGCTACAACACCGTGTATCAATGAAACAATGCTGGCATTCGATGATTGGAATGGTTGGAGTGGGATCTGATCCTTGTGCAATGAGGAGGTTTGACTTGAGAGAGGTGTGTTGCACAGAACAGGAAATGAATGAATGTATAGTGTTTGTATCACCAACTGTATAAAAACAGTTCAAAGATCACAGATTTGTGTGTATTTTCCACAGTTTGTGTTCCTAGGCAGACGCCCCCAACCCTACGCCTACGCTGTGGATGTGTGTGCAACCCCCAGCAATCCAAGCAGCTCCTCCAGCATCTCTGGCCATTCTGCATACTCTTCCCGAATACCATCATACCACTTGACATGCAGCTCGTCCACCAACAGGATACTCCCATCCAGGATCATCTGCGGCAACACATCAAACTCACAGCCTGCGCAGTCCATCTGCAGCACCAACACGTCTCGCGCTTCAAACCTGTGTGAATGGATGGGTGATCAGCATTACATATATTAAACCCACACAAATGCACCCTCCACAAAGATGCCCGTCTTCACATCCCACATCATCCCATCATCCCGTACGTTTTCAGCAGCCACGACGAAAAGTCCACCGCATCCGCCTTGTGCTGCCTCCCAGCATCATTTGGCGGCAAAAACATAGACCCCCCCACATCCGCCCCCCCCCCGCGCCACAGCCATGCCACCATTTCCCACACCCTCGATCCCATCCCCCCCCGCCCCCCCTGCATGCCGGCACCCACATCACACGACGTACTCAACAACACCGAGGTATCCTCTGTCCATGCTGCAGTGGGGTGGACGGTGATGCGGTCACCCAGTCCCCACCTGCGAGCCACTCGTTCCAATACAGGGAGGTGTTCAGGGTTGGGTTCAAATGCGTGTACTGTGTATGCTGCTCCATCCCACTTGCTGCGTAGGAATGCTTGTATAGAGGCACCCTTTTTGGATCCCACATCCACAAGGACATGACTGTGGGGGGGGGAATGGGGGGGAGTGGGTGTGGGGGGGGGGGTGGATGTGTGATTGTGAAATTGCTCATGTTCTCCTTTTTGTAACTGACAATACAAAAACACATACACACAAACATACACCTCTTTTTAAAATGTAATGGATATACACAACAACACAACACGCAGACAACAACAACACAACACGTATACAACAACAACACAACACGCAGACAACAACAACACAACCACCACCACAACAAACCCACCGTGGTTCGTCATGGGCAGTGATCCAGGGGTACTGGCCATGCCGGGCCCTCGGTAACATGGCGGCCCCCATTTCCGCCACCCCGGCTGCAAACACCTGCCACCCATTGCCATCATGACTGCTATCAAACACCACCATGTCCCCAGAGGGGCTCCACATGGGTTGCATGCCTGGGCGGTGGGTGCCCCAGCGGAGGGTGTGGTCGGGGGCGAATGCACCAATGGTCTGAGGTGAGTGGGGGGTGAGGTGGGGGTGGGGTGGGGGGTTATGCATGGATGGGTATGTGAAATCAAGCATTGGGCATGATGTATTGGGCGTATTTTTATGCAGGGCATGTCTGCTTTATGCATGTATACATGTACAAATCACACGTGTACAAATCACAGTACTCCAGGTTTCTTTGTTTCCCATGTTGTTCGATGTTGTATGTTGTTCTATGTTGTGCACCACTCGCCCATACATCCCCCTCTCTACACACAGCCCCCTCTCTGTAAACACACCCCTCTGTACACATCCCCCTCTCTACACACATCCCCCCCTCTACACACATCCCCCCCTCTACACTACCTGCAGTGCATGTTGCCAACGGTCCCACACAAACAGCTTACGAGTGGTTCTCCCAGCAGTTGACATGGCAACAAATCGTTCATTGTCATGAAAGAATTTACAGCCTGCTATGTGCATGCTGCTTCCTGTGTTGGCTGTGATGGTGTTGGGGTGGTTTGATGGTAAATGTCAATAGTGGATATGTGGTGATCGATGTGTGATGGTGGATGTGTTGTGGATGGGTGATGGGTGTGGCAGGGGAGCTACACACCAACACAATCATACACACACCAACACAATCATACACACACCAACACACACCAACACACACCAACACATTCAAACAACCCCCCACACCCCCACCTGCTCCAGGTAGGTCTAGCTGTTGCAGCTGATGTCGTACTTGTACCAATTGCACACCATCCTCACCACACAGTATCAGTTGCCCATTGCGCCCAAAATCCATACTGCCCTCCTCCTGACGTGTGTGTGTGTATTGCATTCGTGCATGTGTATACATAGCTCAAGTGCAGAAAAAACAAGGAATGAATGGAGAAAAGGACATCCATGCTCATCAACGTGACGTACATACTCACACAACATAACACACACACACACACACACATGTGCTCCCCCCACAACACAAACACTGACCATGGGCATCACAGGTATCCTCCACAAGTCGCTCCCATCCACTGCTACTGCAAACAAATATGACCAATGACCAACTATGGGTGTGTTGTCATCACTGCAATTACTAATGTGATACTGAAATACAATGTCAGTACCCTCCCTATTCATCTGCGTGTGGTGTGTGTTGGCATGTTGTCTATATATTATTTCTATATGTTATTTCTATATGTTATTTCTGTATGTATTTGTGCATATTTTGTAGATATGCATATCCTGTATGCACATCCTACACTCACAACATACCCAAAACAAAAACACCTTTACAACCACACCACCACAGCATGTCGCTCCCCCTCCACACATGATCAACAACAACAACAATAATAATAATAATTAACATCACCCCCCCCAACCCCCCACCCACCCCACCAACACACCATGGGGACATCCATCCAGTGCCAACACATGCTAGGCACCGCAGGTGGATGGGCCCTCTGCTTGGGATACTCCACCCCACTCCGGGGGTCCCTCCCGGCCCCCCCCTCTGTCCCCACCACCGCCTCCAGCGCCTGGGCATACGACACCACCAGCCGCGCCCCCCCTGTTGCCACATCCACCACCCACAGCCCATCCTTCGAGGGGCAGGGGTCCTGCAGCAGCGCGTCCACGGCGGCCGGGGTCAGGGGCTCCCCGTGCCCTGGCCGGGCAATCTCCAGCCGTTGCAAACTCACTGAAATGCCCATGCGGCCATCATGTGCCATTGCAACGATGGGTTTGGGGAGGAGACGGGTGCGGCGGAGCGTGTAGCGGTCGAGGACGATGCCGCAGGTGGTAGGGATGTTGGGTTGAAAGCTGCAGGCGAGGTCGTTGAAGATGAGGTAGCGATTGGAGCGGCCCATCCAAAATATGTGGGGGGGCTGTGAGTAAAAGGGGAGGGGAGGGGGGTGTATATGCAGGGTGTATATGTGGACACATATATATATGGTGGTGTAGAGAACAAGGATGTGTGTGAATACAATTATAGTGTAAATACAATTATAGTGGGTGTGAGTGTGAATACAACTAGGAGGTGCGTACAGCAATGGTGGCATGTGTATCATGCTGTGAATAACCATACACATGCACACTGGTGTATACACATGCACACTGGTGTATACACGAAACAATTCATCCTACCAGTTGTGTGTTCCAAGCAAAGGAATGATCAAGGGGTACCCATGACCACTGATTATCTGAGTGTTTGTGTGTGTGTGTGTGATGTGTGTGTGTGTGTGATGTGTGTGTGTGTGTGTGTGCGTGTGTGTGTGTGTATGTGTGTGTACGTGTGTGTATGTGTGTGTGTGTTGATACATGGACACCCACAGCCTCTCCTCCACCACACAACCACGTACTCTCCCCCAACACACAAACACGTACTCTTCCCCAACACATACTCAAACATTCTCCCCCCCCCCCAACACAAACACATACTCTTCCCTAGCTTGAGTACACCAATATCAACCCTCTGCCCCACCACTGCTGTTGCCTGCAACTGTGTAGCAGCTATGTAGCGTTCATTTGCACTCATAACAGTCCCCTGCAGGTTGCCGAGTACATATTGATCCCTCGCATGCTCACTCACACGCACCACCTGTGTGTGTGTGTGGTGTGTGTGGGTGGATATGTATGTGAGTTTTTGGTTGAATGTATTTTTTTGGATGTATGTGTGTGTATCACATCATACACATATCTACACATGCACATCCTATGCATGACGACCCCCACCACGTCGTTTCTCACCAGCACACCACCCAATACAATCCCCCCCCCACCCATCCAATCCCCCCCCCTCACACTCACACCCAATCCAACCCTCACACTCACACCCAATACACCCACCTTGCCATCATCCACCATTGCCCCCCCCCCCTGTCCACCCCGGGCAGTCGCCAGAAACAGCGCCCTGTCCCTCAAACCCTGCAGCACTGCACATCGTTCTGCTTGTAACCCTAAATAGCGCATCTCATCGGTATGTTGTACCCTGTGTAATACAAGCCACTGCTGTCGACACACGTCCCTCAATGTGCGAAAGGGGGCCCTGTGTTGTGTAAGGGGGCGGGGGGGTGGTGTATTGGTGGGGGAGAGGTGTTTGATGTGTTGGTGGGGGAGATGGTATCCCTCACAATCACATACACACCATTCGCGATCACATAAAAACACTCGCAATCACACACACACCACCGACAACAGATACAATACACCATACGAAAGCAACATACACCATACACCCCCCATCCCAACGACCCCATACCCCCCCACCCCCCTTTCACCTGGCCTCCTGTATAGTCCCAGGTACACGAGTCACTGGTGCAAAACAACACGGAGCACTGCCAGTCAACATTTTGGGATGGTCAACTCTTCTCAGCTCCACACTCATGAGCCAAAACCCAATAGTCACATCCTCAGATGCCATTAATTTGAGTAGGTTTTGCTCCTTTGATTGTCTATTGATACCGAGGATGACCTGGGCAAGGTCGGCGGAGAGCACATAGCCACCTCCCAGCATGTAGGGCATGTATTTTTTGAGTGAGGTATGGCGGAGGTACTCCTCATCACCGGGGGTGTTGATGGAGGGTTGTACCTGTTGGGGGGGTGGGGGAGGGTATCAGTTGAGTGTGTGTGTTTGTGTGTGGTGGAGAAGAGCATTGGGGAAGAGCATTGGTTGAATAGTATTCCACATGTTGAAGATACATATGTGTGTGATAGATACAACCCCCCACAACCCCCCCCACAACCCACCCACCCACCCTCAATACCTCACTAAACACCAACCCTTCACATACCTCACTGTTGCGCATCTCTTTACCAAAGTACAGCCGCTCCCGTACACACGATGCATGTCGACACTGTGTCTTGAGCTCTTCTACCAACAGTGGCACATTTACAAAGGAATCATCTCCTGTTTTGAGCACAAACCGCACGTCATAGTGCTCCAACGCATATTTGAATAAAAAGTAGGTTTTGCGAACGAGGTATTTGTCAACGGGGAGTTGGTCATCTGTGAAGAGTAGGTCATGCAGGGCTGCTGATTCCCCTTGTAATTCTGCTGTTTTTTCATTGCCGTATATTATAAACCTGGTGTGGGGGAGCCATTATTATTTATGTAATGCTAAAGTATTTCATACGGGGAAAATGCAATGCACACACACGTGAACCCCACCTCGTACTACCCCCCACCTCATACTACCCCCCACCTCATAAAGCCCCCCCCACACCCACCTGCAAACAGCGCTAGCTTGTTGCTCAGCTGCAGAGCACCAGGCAGTGCGCACAGCATCCCTCTTGGCAACCGCATGCCCCTCTGAAAACACACCGATAAACATAAACAGCACAGGCTTGGCGGTCCCTGCTTCTGCCCCTTTTCGCTCCTCCTCCCCAAGTGGCACGTTGGCAAAGGAGATGTTGAGCAGTTTGTCACGCTCCCCACGCAGCACATCTGCGTCATAGCGGAGGTGGTAAAAGCCCTCCATGAGGTTGCTCTCGAGCCTGGTTGGGACGCCTCCCAGGGATCGGCAGCCTGATGACAGGCGGGTATGGGCAATGTTGAGCAAAATGGTTGCGGTGGCGATGATTGATATGATGAACAGCAATTGGGGGGTTTTGGTTCGGGATGGGCGCGGCTTGGTGTTGATGGGGGGGAGGGTTGGCCATGATGATGATGCTGGTTTGGATGGCTTTTTGTGCAAAAGGTTGGAGTGGTACAAACGCATCATCATGATTGTGCGATGGCTACATCATTTGGAGGCGGGGTGCGCTGCAAGGTTTGTGTGGGGGGTTGTTCGATTATATTGTACAAGATGCAGCAGATCTGTACAAAAGAGGTTTGTATATATGTTGGTCTGTATACTCTTGGTGTGGTTGCTATTGATTACTATATACAATCAAAAACGGAATAAACTATACGTTGCAGTAGAGTGCAGCCTTGTGATCCCCCCCACCCGTAAACAACCACGGCTGTGTGGGATGAAACGCCGTAGCCCGCACACCCATATGCTGCTGCACCATATGCCCATGCAGCGTCTTGAGTGGCACAATCAATGGATTGGACATCAAATCATTATACACGGTGCCATGAAACACTTGTACCTGGCGATGAAGATGTGATGGTGATGGTATTGTGATGGTGGGTGTCGTGATGATCATCATAACGGTGTGTTTGTGTTGGGTGTCGATAGTATGACAGCCATGTGCATGGACATCCTACTAATCACAACACCCATACGCATACACCCGTTTCACCCGACAACACTTACACCCAACAACACACCCACACACCCAACAACGCTCACCTGTGCATCATCAGCACCAGATGCAAACAGGGGATATTTGCTATGAAACGCCACTGCTCGCAGAGGTTTGTCATGATATCGCAGTGTCTTGTATGGCTTGCTTGACAAATCAAGGTCAAACCACAACAAACGCTTGTCCTCACATCCCACCAGCAAGTGATCGCCAGTAGGATGGACAGCCATGCTGGCAATCGTACCACTCCCTGCTTGCAGTTTTTTGGCCAATGCCTGTCATGGTGTGTTGAGAGAGAGTGTATGTGTGTATGTGTGTGTATGTGTGTGTATGTGTGTGTATGTGTGTGCGTGTGTCTTGGGGTGCATGCGTGTGTGCCTTGGGTGTTGTATGGTCGGTGGTGTGTCTTGAAGCCACACCATGTACGTATGCTCATGGTATACACACAACCTGATTGTATACACACAACCACCCTCACCCTCACCCTCACCCCCATGGGTATGGACCCACCCACCCCAACAAGTAACAAGGTTCCTACCTGTTTGGCCAGGTTGTACACCCGCACGTGGTTTTGTGTCGCAACGAAGAAAAACGGCTTGCTCGGGTGAAACAACACCCGCGATACCCTCCCCTTATTTTTCCGAAACGGGCACTGCGTGGCCCCCCGTGACAGCTGATGCACCAGCACCGCCTGTGTGTTGCCTGTCGGTGCTACTGTTGCAAAATACTCGCCACGCCCATGCCAGCACACAAACGTCACTGGGAATCGATGCTCCAGGGTAAGTCGCTGTGTTTCGGCCGACCACTCCCATGTTGCCAGCGGTGCTGCTGATGGTGTGGTGGTGGTGGTGGTGGCGCTCGTCAATTGTGAGGCTGCCACTGCTGCGTCCTGGAGGAGCTGTGAAGCTGCCTGAGAACCTTCCGTGGTGCCCACATGTGGGTGGAAGATGGAGAGTGTGGTGTGGGATGCGGCGGCAAGGAGGGGCCGGGTGGGGTCGGGGTTCCATGCGAGGGTGTGGACTTGGTGGGTGGTGCTGAGGGGGATGGTGGTCATGCATCGTCCTGTGGCTACTTCCCAAACCTGTTTTTTTTTGTGTGTGTGGGGGGTAGTATGTGGTATGAATATGGTGTATATATGTGGTATGAATATGGTGTACATACGGTATGAATATGTGTATATATGGTACGAATATGGTATACATGTCATGGCCGAAACAACATCAAGACAAAAATACACCCCCACACACATCCCACATTCACCCACCACTCCCCTCACCACACATCCCACAGTCACCCACATTCACCCACTTCACCACACAAGCCACTCCACCTACTCCTCTCACACCTTGACACACCCATCCGCTCCCCCACCCCACATCCCACAGACACACACACCTACCACCCCACTTACCTTGACACAACCATCGGCAGCACCAGTCCCCAACCACTGCCCACAAGGTGAGGGTGCCAGGGTGTGTATCGCACCAGTATGCCCCTCATAACTAACCACAAGCAGGGAGGGGTAGGGTTTGAGTTCACTGGGTTTGGGGAGCTTGGGGAGGAGGGCCTGTGTGAGAGGTGTGGGGAGTGTATGTGTGTGTGTGTGTGTAGTAGGGGTCACATGTGTGTGCATGCCATTGACTTGTATGTGTGCTATACAAAACACAGCCCCATGAACACAACATACCCCACATATACACACACCTCACTCAACACACCCAACAAATACACACATACCAAACACCCACACAAAACACACCTTGCTTGACGGCACCTCCAGTCGTCGCTGTCGTGTGCGGGGACACAAGTACAAGTCCAAGCATCGTTCAAACCGCTCACGTATGAATTTGTCATAGGCTGGTACTGTACGTAAATTAGGATATGATTTTGGTGTGAATGCAGGTTTGTCTTCTTCAGGGAGGTTTTCTTGTGCTGCAAGCTCCTCCTACATTGTATTTGATTGTGTGTGTGTGGTTGTTTGTGTGTGGTTGTTGGGTGTATATGTGTTTGATTGTGTGTGTGTATTTGTGTTTGGTTGTCGATGTTGCTGTATTCACAAGAACCCTCTTTACTTATACACCCCCCCCACCATACATCCACCCCCCCCCCCCCCCCCAAACCCCCCCCGTACATCAGTAGGCAAATACTCTGGTGGTGGATTATAACTCTCCTCATGTCCAGGCAGCTGCATACGAGGTGGGGCCAGGTATGTCAGTCCATTAGCCACCCGCTCACTCACTTGACCATCATCAGCCCACATTAAATACAAGGGGGGGGTTTCATCATGTCCCTCTCCGAGGAGTGCATCGCCTGGTTGTTGTTGTTGTAGGTCATCTGCTTTGATCCAACCCTTGCGGAGGGCACGCACGAGGCGTACAATTCTGGGGGGGGTGGAGGGGTGGGAATGAGAGAGGGGGAATGGAAGATGGTGGTGGGAAGGACAGGGGAAACGAGAGGGGGAATGAGAGGGGAATGAGAGGGGAAATGAGAGAGGAATGAGAGGAAGCCCACAAACAAACCACAAACCATACATCCCCCATCACACTACCCAATACAAACTCATACACCCCACCCACATACTCCCACATACTCCCACATACTCCCACATACTCCCACATACTTTTTCTCCTCCCACTTGGAGGGAATGAATCGTCGTTTTGGCTCAGGAGCATTTGACAGTGGGTGTATCTCCTGCTCCCTGCTGAAGTAGTCCAACTCAGGCTCATAAGGGTCCATCTGGAGGTGGAGGAGGAAAAAGGGGAAATGAGAGGGGAGGAAAAAGGGGAAATGAGAGAGGAGGAAAAGGGGAAATGAGAGGGGAGCAAAAAGGGGAAATGAGAGGGGAAATGAGGGGATGTGCGTGTGTAAGAAAGGGTGTGTGGGTGGGTGTGGATGTGTAGTTGCATGTGGGGATGGACAATGGGGATGGGGATGGAAAGCACAAACATTATGTATGCCACTCAACACCACTCAACATACACCCCCCTCGCAACGCAACATACAATCTCATACACATTATCTCTCAACATACATTGGCATCAGGAAACTTTGCTTGGCGTATACGCTGAATCAACCGCACTTCCTCCTTGCTCAGCGTTATTTCCCTGTCATTATACTCGTCGTATATAGTGCGCCACCCTTTGCTGCTGTCGTTACGAGCCAACAACTCATCCAGCTTGTCACCACGTTGCTTGCGCAGTATTTTTGTGCCTTCACGATCATAGCCTGTGTTATAAAGGGGGGTGTTTTATGGTTGTGTGTGTGTGTGTGTGTGTGTGTGTGTTGGGACATTGTGTCGTGGTGTGCGTGTGAATCAGGAGGACACATGCATGCACGGATCCATGGATGCTGTTGTATACAACCAGTGTCTATGCTGGTTGCTGCTATGATGTGTGCGTATGTTTCACCACTGCTGTTGCTCTACACAACACATTACACATACCAATGTGGTCCTCATCCTTGTACCATTGTAGGGGTATGTTGCCCACGGTGTTGACATTGGGTAACTCATCATCAGAAGAGTCACTGCCAGGATCCACACTGTGTATGGATATGCAAAGTGTGGTTGCATGCCCACGCATCCACACATCCACACCATCAGACCTTTGTCCTCCAAATGCCTGGCCATCCTCTTCCCCAGCGCGCGCAATATCCAATATATCCCGTTCCATATCGCTGCCTGACGCACTGGCGTCAGAAAAAGGGCCGCCATCCTCTCCATCACTGTCGTCTGCTGTTTCGTCGTCACCCTCTTCACTGTTCAATCCCAAGCTCTCGGGTTCTGATTGCTCATCGTATTCCTCATCGCTGGCGCTGTCAAATCCGTCCCTGGAGCCCTCTGGAAAGGTCAATTCCTCCACATGTGCTGTTGCTGCATCAGGAGCAGCCTTGGCTTTTTTGGGCATTGCGTGGGTTACAAGTGGGTAGGGGAAAATTGGTATACAACAAGCAACAGTAGCAGCAACAGTAGCAGCAACAGTGTTGTAAAAACATAGTTTGTTTTTTATATTGACCATCGGTGTTGACCATGTTGTCAAGTCAGGACTGAGTTGCCAACATGCCAACCACCCAGGTTGTTTTCAAACACACACTGACCACACACACACTAAACACACTAGTACAACATAAAGCTTGTGGAATCAGAAGAGCAAATCATAACATGCAGCTGCTCCTGAAGGCGTGCATCCTCATCTTCCACCACTTGGCTGGCATCCACCACAGGTTGCATTGCATCAGCGATGCGCTGTCGTACGATGGCATCAATGTTTGCCAGCATGGTGGCTTGCTCGGCCAGTACACTGCGTGCACTTGACATGTCTGCTTCCAGTTCGGCAACACGATCCTCCTGGGCACCCAGCTCTTCCAGGGCTACATGGTGCACCCGACGAAGGCCCTCCAGGTCACTTCGCAAGGCCTTGATCGTTGCATATGCCTCATCAAGCTGGGTCGTCCATTGCTTGCGCATGCCAGTGGGTGTGGTGGGGGAATAGAGCGCACGGGGGGTGAGGTCTTGGTCGCTTTGTCCATCATGGTTGTTTGTCTTGATGGCAAGCGCCAGTTCAGCACCTGCAGCGGCAAAGGGGGACTCCTCGTGGCAAAAGGCAGGTGGCTCGGGGGTGGGGGTGCTGGACAAGACAATGGGCAACTGTGTATGTAAAGAGATGGGAATGTGGCGTTATGGCGGGACGTCTATTTTGCACCCCGCGACTGCAGCATAGTCGTCGTACCGTGAGGAAACTGCAGCTTGAGCGATGGGATTTGTTGTGTGGCTTGACCGTTGGCAAGTCAAGGTCCGATGAGCTGCATTCGTCGGCGGAATCCCACACACTCCTTTCAGCCGCCTTGCCCATCATGGATGGTGATAGTACCAAATAAGGGGTCATGTCCATTGGATTGATAGTTGACGAGGGTTGGCGAGCACCGTCGAGGATGTGCGCGATTGGGCGTGTATGCTTGCAGTGTTGTTGAGTTGCAAGAGAGTTGCAGTTAAGTGTAGGGTAGCGCAGTGTATACGAGTAGTCAATTGGCGACTTTTTGCAATGTTTAGCGCCGAATTAAAATAAAATGGCTGTATAATGTGTCTCGACCGCTGTAACGTTGACTGTAACGTTGTCGTCATGTGTCCCAACGTGTGTAACGTGTGTGTGTGTGTGTAACGTGCCTAACGTGTGTTGTGTGTGTGTTGTGTGTGTGGGGGGGGGGGGGGCGGGGGAGGGTGCCATAAGGGGCGACCCTGTGGTGTTGCACGCCGGCTGGGAGCAAACAGGGTGCCAAAAGATCTGATACAGCCACTTTTTGGTGGGTGCTTGTGTGGTGAGTGTGAGCTTGTGTGATGTGTGTGTGAGGTGCAATCAAGAGTACATGTGTGCCCAACCATGTGCAGGGCAGCGGTCAATTGTTTTTCGAAGAGCACTGGTGCAAGCACATTTTCTCTCATTTTCCCCCACAGTGTACACCACAAACCAACTGTAACTCAGCACACAGCCCCAACAGCACCCAGCAACCAGAAGCTGCACATCAAATTTATCTCATCAATGGGTGGTTTGTTGTACGCGTTGGTGTCCAGGAGGGCAACGGTGTTGGCAGAGTACAGGTAGGTGATGCATGTATGCAAAAAAACGTGTCGGGACATAAGCGTGAAACACATCTCCAACCTTCCAATTCCCCAACAGCACTGTCAGTGGCAATGCCAACCTCATTGCTGTAAGAATCTTGGAAAAGCTCCCAGACGATGACACGTACGGGTGGTGTACAGGTGACGGAGGAGGATAGATCAGTAAGTACATCTCAGTACTACACGCACCCACACACACAGACGAGTATCGTACAGCCAGGGCACACACATGTTTCATTGCCTCGTCACATCTGGCATCAGCTTCATCTGCATGGCCGAAGAGGTATACTTGGCTATATGAATAGCCAACACACGCACACACCATGCACGCACATCCCATCACCCAACCATCATCCCTCACAGTCCCTGGGTCGCCGCCTGCCCTTTGCATTCCTCGAAGACATCAAAGACCGATTCCTCACACTCTACGGCCCAGCAGCGCTACAGGCAGTGGCATACGAATACAATACAGAATTCAGCAAAGTGCTTCAGCAGCGTCTCCATTTCTTCAACACAGATCCCCAAGCAGATGCCATCAATCGTGTCAAGGGTGAACTCAACGAAGTCAAGACAGTCATGGTGGAAAACATTGAAAAAGTGCTTGAACGAGGTGAACGGCTCGAACTGCTCGTGGACAAGACAGATCACCTGCAGCATGAGTCATTGGCATTCAAACGAGAGGCGAGGCGGCTCAAGCATAAAATGTGGTGGTCAAGCATGCGCATGATGCTTATGATGGGGGGGATTGGGATTGTGATTTTGTATTTGATTGTGGCGTTTACATGTGGGCCTACTTTTCAGTGTGTGCGGAAAAGTGGGTAATGAGACGGGTGTTTTATTTGGGTTGGTGTTTTCTTTATGTTGTTGTATCATGTTACTAGGTGTATACTGTGTTCGTGTTACAGTTGATGAAGAAACAGTGATAAAAGTGGGTGTACATCAAATGTGTGTACCATGCAACATTATAGATAGATCAACAACATACAATATGCCTACATTGTGTCCTATTTCCATGTCCTTCTCCCTCAAAATAACTTGTGTGCCGAGGAGGAGAAGGAGAGAACCACACAACCGCACCCCCACTCTTTTAAAACAGTGCCTGACCGCCACGCACAGCTTCGATGATCAGCAAGGATGCCATGCCCAACATGGCAGCCCTGCCATTGAGCATCTCTGCCCCAGGCTGGAAAGGACCAAACTTTTCGTCCTTGGCATCGCCACCGTTCATCAGGGGGATGAGGGATGCTGCACTGATGAGCAGAAAGGTCAGGAAGACCAGGGTGGGCTCTGTGGGTGGGTGGGTGTTTGTTGTGTGTGAGGGTGTTTGTTGTGTGTGGTGCGTGTTTATTGTGTGTGGTACAAACATCATGGTGTACACCAGGTGGTGTACAGTTCATGTAACAGGGGACGTTCTACCCAGACCATACAACAACCACCGTACCTTGTGTGAGCTGCTGCAGGACAGAAGTGCCGCTTGCCAGCTCAGCACCGATAGCTGCAACCACACCCAACATTGCCAAGCGGCCGTTGATGAGTTCGGGTGCGCCGTTGAATGCCATGAGCTCAGACAGCTGAGGTGCAGACTCTTGGGAAAAGGCGCCGGTGGTTGGTGCAGCGTTGCCCACAGTGCCCTCAGCCACTGCCTTTTTCCACTCGGGCTCACTGTATGCCTGTGATGATGATCGGGGGTGATGGCCCCTGGTCTACGCACTATGGATAGTCACACCATGTACGCACCTGACCGCCATAAAACACAGTTGCCTGGGATGTGGATGCGGGCGATGCCTCGGTTGTTGTTGGTGTGTTGGTCGTGTTGTTGTCTGTGGCCAAGACACGCACGGTGCGTGCGCGAGTAGGGGCACATGCACGGCGCACGGGGGCCACGGTGGGCAGTCGAATGCACTGGATGGTCTGCATCGGTGTGATGGTTTGGGTTTTTTGTGTTCGAGCTTGCTCAAAATCGTTGTGCAGTTGTGGATGGTCTAATGGCGGTATGCGTGCAGTGGAGACTATGTTGTCAAAACAAGTGAAATCAACAAAGCACGGCCTCACATGCCCACTTCTCTTGGAGTACCTTTCTGCAAACCACAAGCCCTCTCCAGACACACACTATACACACAACACATTGCAACAACATCGCAACAACATCGCAACATCATCGCAACAGCATTCACAGCCCCTCACAACACATTCACGATGCAAACCATTCGCGCGCCCCTCCCTGCCGCATGCATTAAGCACAGCCGAGTTGCTACTCGCAGTGCACGCATGGCCCTCAGGACCCGTGCATCGATCGACAACGGTGTCCCACAGACCGAAAACAAGGTACTATCCTAGTTATATATCGCATGCCCACCGTAGGAAACCCAACTCCATCAACCACTGCCCCAACTCCATCGACCACCGCCCCAACTCCATCAACCACCACCCAACTCCATCAACCACCGCCCCAACTCCATCAACCACCGCCCCACAGCCTTCCACAGAGACCTTTGGACAATTGATGGCCTTCAAGGGTGTTGCCCCCGAGGTGATCAACTCCCGCTTGGCGCAGTTGGGTTTTGTTTCCGCCTTGGCAGTGGAATTGACCACAGGCCAGCCCGTCACACAGCAGCTCGCCCAGGACGGCGACTTGGTGTTTTGCATTGTGGTTGCCATCAGCTGTGCCTCGTTGATTCCTCTGCTGCTTGGTCGCAAGATTGAGGCGTGGGGTCCTTTCACTCCCAAGGCAGAGATGGTGAATGGCAGGGCTGCGATGATTGGCATGGCTGCCTTGCTGGTGGCAGAGGCTGTGCGTGGTCAGGCATTGTTTTAAACGCGCATTGTTTTTCCCCGCAGAGTTGGGGTGTGTGGGCCCATGTACTGAATGGGCGCACGGTTGTGTGGTATTGATCAGGGACATAGTTTGTTTCGGTGTATGTTGCCAATCATGTATGGTACACACATTTGATGTACACCCGCTTTTCCATAGTTTTTGTTTCTTCATTCACAAGGGTAATACATGTTGCACTTGCTACACCAGGAATACACAGGAAAAAAAGGGAAAGGAATCAAGGAAAAACACAACCAAATATGTATATTTGTTCTTATCCGCACAACAATATGTAGAGTCACAAATATGAACTCAACAGCATGAAAGAAACAAGCAAACATCTTTACACGTAATAACACTCCACAGCTCTTCCCACCGCATACGTCACACAACTCCATCATCCAGTCGATCACAGCACATCCTCTGCATATACTCTCAATGCCAACACATCCCTCCATCTCAACCCTCCTTACACCACCCCTCCTTGTATCACCCCTCCTTACACCACCCCTCCTTGTATCACCCCTCCTTACACCACCCCTCCTTGTATCACCCCTCCTTACACCACCCCTCCTTGTATCCCCAAAGTGCATCATCAGCCTCCCATGTCAGTCTCAGAGTGCTGCATGCGCAACCCCGCCACCATCGACGGCCGCGACATCGACCGCCCCCCTCCCACACCCTGATGCTGATGATGGTGATGTAGCCCAGCAGCGTACGTTGCCCGGTGCAACCCCCCACCACTGCCAGACACCTCCTCCCCACCCCCACTGCTGCTCACATGCAGTCGATGGGCACTGCTGTGCATGGAGTGGCGGTGGAATACGTGGGGGAATTGTAGGTGGGTGTGGGTGAGGCGGTCGAGGGAGCGACGGGGGCTCAGTCGACCACTTGCGGGGGTGGTTATAGGTGGGGTGATGGCACCGGGGGGGCTGGTGTTGGGGTGGTTGTGTTGTTGCTGGTGGGTCATGGTGCGGAGGAGGGTCCGTAAGTCTTGACCTTTGTTTGTGTGGTGGGGGGGGAGAGGTGTTGTGTGTGTTGTGTAATTGTGTGTGTATTCTATGTGTGTGTGCGTGTGTGTGTGTGCAGTATTTACATACCCACTACACAGTCATGCCATAACAACACATGTTTCCCATACACACACTACAATCCACAATGCCCCCCCCAAAGTAATCATACCCTGTGGCACAGTCCTGCCCAGTGAAAATATTGTATTGTACCCACTCACTGATGCGCTGTTATCAGGCCCGACAGCACTCCCATCCTCCAATGCCACCAGCAGCCGGGCCCCATGTTGTGCACATGCATGGAGCTCTATAAATGCAGGGGCCTGCTGGGAGGGGCCCTCTGGGGCAGCATCCCACACCCAGGGTAGGATAAAGGGGGCATGAAAGGTTCGAGAGCCATCGGGGTTGCGTTCCACACCAGGGCCTGATGAGAAAGGGGGGATTGGTTGCGAGGTGGGGGTTGAGAAGGGGGGGGTTGTGAGGTGGGAATTGAGGGCGTGTCATGAGGGGTGGTGGTGGTGTGAGGGTGAAGACAAGGATGTACATGCAACATGTATCATTATAGTAGGTTATTTTACACCAACCATCACAACACACAAAACACACCAACATCCACAGCTGCCCCTCACGCCCCTCACCCACCCCCCTCCCTCTCACACACCTCGTATGGATTTCAGCAATACGCTGTGTGTTGTCATGCTGCCCTTCATAATCACAGTAGTGGTGGAGGCCATGTATAGTGCACCAGGCAACACATCAAGCAGCTGGGCATCAAGGAGCAGTGGACGAAGTCGCTGGTATACTGTGGTGTGTGTGTGTTTAGTGTGTGTGTATAGTGTGTAGTGTGTGCAGTGTTTATGTAGGGGTGTTTGTATGGATGTACATTACATGGTTGCGACATACAACATACGCAACACACCAACATCCACGACGCAGGCACTCCAAGGCGACCCCCTAACAACTACTACCCATCCATCCCTACCCCACTACCCCACCCAGTACAGCCTGTACCTTCTCGTGCACGAGCCCGACATGCTTGTACCACAGCCTTGCTTGACAACGACTCCCTTCCCCCGCCTGTGCCTCCACCATGATCTTCACCATGATCTTGACCATCATGCTGACCATGATGTTGACCATGGTCATCGTCATGATGGAGCCGGTTGGCAGCAGCAGCAGCATGAGCAGCTGGGGAGAGTGGTGATGGTGGTGTAGGCATATCATTGCTACTACCGTTGTTACTGCTGTTGTTGTTGTTGTTGTTGGTATGGCTGTTGTTGTCGTCATCACGATGCACAGGTGTAGTGGCAGTTGTTGCAATAGGAGCAATAGGAGCAACAGGTGGAGCATTATGGCCCAGAGGTGATGCACTGCGTGGCATTGCTGCTGCTGGTGGTGGAGTTACCATCCCTGCTGCTGGTGGTGCTGCTGGTGCATGCAAGGACGACACCTGCCAGCTGTTGGTACTCCCATCCACCGACCCCCCACTGCTCCCCTGTTCACCACCACGTTGACCATGTTGACCACCGCGTATTGATAGGTCTGCCGAACGGCGCGCAAGAGAAAGCTGCTGGGCCCCCGAAAAGAGAGGGTGTGTGGGACCAGCTGGTGTTGCTGTTGCTGGTGGTGCCACATGCTCATGGTCACTGTCAGTCATGCGTACACCACCACCCCCTCCAGCAGAGCTTGCACGATGCAAGTGTGGTGCTGGTGCGGAGAATGGTGTGGGACCACCACTGCTGGTTTGCAACTGCAATGTGCTTGCTAGTGGTGTGGGTGATTGAATCCCAGATGGTGGTGTGGGTGTAGATGTCCTCGATGCTGTTGTGGTCATTGGTGGCGGTGGTGCTGCTGCCCCACCCTCGTCTTCCTCCTCATCATCTGCAGCAAACAATGCAGCCAATCGCTGACGTGCCGCATGCTCCCCCTCGGGTGATACCCCCACCACCTCACCCCCACCGACGCCACCCCCACCCCCGGGCGCGGGTGCATCAGGGTCCACAGGGGCCCCCTTGCGACACCGGGCTGCCATCTCCTGCAGCAGTGTGATGATGTTGGGCATCACATAGGGCTTGAGTCGCTCCATCACATACAACGCCGCAGTGCGGTTGACGTCCACATGAAGCTGCTGGCAGGCGGGGTCGGGGGCCCTGCCGGGCCCCCCGACCGCCGCCATGGCTTCGATTTTTGCAAAGGCAAGTTTGTGAATCTTGAAAACCTGGGGACCCTGCCCCAGAGCACGTCCCATGCCACGTGCTGTACCCCCACCAGGCATGGGGCGTGCAGCAACGACGTTGTACAGTCCAAACACAGCCCCCGAGGAGAGGTAGTATTCCTGTGTGTAAGGGGGTGGTGGTGATGAAGAATGATGGTGGTGTGCATGGTGCGTATGTACATATTGATTATCACATTGATTATCATAGTACACCCATACCACCATCATACCCCAACAACACCCACCCACCCACACCACGTACCCGTGTCCTCCCCTGCATGTGATACACAATCTGCACCAACCCCTGCACCACCACAAACATGTGGTCCACCTGTGCAGCATCTGCAATCACCTCAGAGGGACGATATTCCACCAGTTGGCCATGTTGTAGGAGGAGTTGCAACAGATCTTTGGGGGTGCTGCGTAGGAATGGGAGACCCTTGAGCACTGCCTTAATGCGGGGGGCCTGGGTGTTTTTTTGGGGGGGTGTTGTGTGTGTTGTTGTGTGTGTGTTGGGTGTGAAATGTGGTGTTGGGTATGCATATGTTGCACATATGACATGTGTGTGTGTTGGGGCAAAAAAAGCAAGCATGTATACAGGTACATACATACACACATACACACACATGATGTGCAATCATGTGCAATCATGTGGACAACAAATATTCACAACACACACACGCGCATGATGTGCATCCTCTAAACACATATTCCCTCCCCTCTCATTTCCACCCCCCCATCCCCCCCTTTCCCCCCCCAAACCTTGGCAATGGGCCCCTTCGCCAACACCTTGCGCTCATTTGCCGCTATAGGCTCCAACATGATCCCATACTCAACCTCATCAATCATCCCATATTCATGCAAGTGCTTGACTGTCTGCATCTGTCGTTGCACCACTGCAAGAATAGCTCTGTGTGTTTGAATGGCCCTAAACCTGTCGGGTGCCTCCAATTCCCTTGCAACCAGAAAACGCTCTACTTTTTTTAATTCTTCTTTTACTTCGGCCAACAGGCGTCTGCTTGCATGACTGTCATAGAGCCACTTTACGAGTGGGCTGTGTATGAGGGCGAGCTCGAATTCAATAGCCACTTCACATGCTCTGGACATTTGCTTGCTGAGGTAGCGTAGGAGCATCCCTGGGTGGGAGGGGTGTGTTTGAAAGGGGAGGGGGTTGAAGGAAGAGGTGTTTTGGCATCAAGGGGGAGGTGCTTGTTTGAAAAAAGGGGGGTGAAGTGAAGGGGGGGATGGTGTGGGGGATGGCGTGAGGGAATGGTGTGGGCATGGAACAATGTGTATGGGGTGTAGGCAAAACAACAGGGTGTGCGTACAACCCCAACACCACGCACCCACATTCTCCACACCCACACACCCTATGCTACACTCTATCCACACAACACCCCCAACTTCATCACAACACCCCCTCCTCTTCATCATACGTGTTGTAATAGACACAAGCCATGCAAATGGTCGTTTCAACCACCCACACCCACAGCAATGCCACCGTTTCATGCTGATATACAACCGACGCAGCTTGAGTGTGATTTTCCCCAGCAACTGTGTCACACGATGATGAGACACTTCCTTTTCCAACACCCCCGTCCACATGTCGAGGGGTTGTTGTGGGTTGTCTATCACGTGGTCACATGCATTGGCAAGTAAACGTTGACTCTGTGTGGTTGTTGTGTATGAGTCGTTGTATGAGTCGTTGTATGAGGTGTTGTATGAGGTGTGTGTGTGTGGCAATACTACGTGTTGTAAAAAAATAAGTGTGTTTAACAATAATCTCAAAACATTGTGTACGCACTACGTGTCGTACAAAAATACATGTATCGTGTAAGCACTCCTATGTGTTGTTGTAGTATCCCATGCACAAAGTAATATCCCATGCACCCACCCACATCCCACCCACATCCCACACAACCCCCCCCCCCCACACACACCATACACACACACCTTGGCTGCCAGCAGCCCCTCCATATGCTTGGAGTGAAAATGATGCTTCAACCCAGCAGCCAATCTCACTCTCAAATCCGCCAACTGTGCATCTGATGCTTCCACCAGTCGACTCACCGCAGCTGCTGTGGCAGCTGCCGCAATGGCGGTATCGCCATTCATGGCGCTGATGTCTGGGGAGACGATGTCGGTGTCCATTACGTCTTCTTCATCCACGTCACCACGCACGACATCCTGGTGTGTGTAGGGGTGGTTTGTGGTGTATATATATGTGGGAGTGAATGGGGAATGTGATGGGAATGTGATGGTCAACATTTCGGTCAACGTCGTGCATGAGGCTAGTGCCACATGAAACACTCAACATTACAACCTCAAATCACGTTTTCATTCCCCCGTTATCATTTCCCCTTTACCATTCCCCCCAGCCCAGACACACACACACACACACACACACACACACACACACACACACACACTCACACGCAAACAAACATACCACTGCATGCAAATCAGTTGTCTCCCCATCCTTTGTCGCAAAGGGTATCTCATCCGCCCCCTCCTCCCCACCCCCTCCTCTCTTATGTCGTTCACTCTCATGACTCCTCCTTCCCCCCTTGGTCGGGCCCCCTCCACCACCCCCATGACCCCCACCTTCAGCACCATCCACCTCCTCATCTTCCAAGTCGTCAAAGATGCTACTGGAATCATCGTCATGGTCAACGGCGTTGACTGTGCCTGAGGCAGTACCACTTGGGTGCATGGAGTGGGTTTCGAGAATAAAGCGACCATTGGGAGCTGTGTGTATGAGAGTGGTAATGGTGGTGGTGGTTTGTGTGTGTGTATTATGGTGGTGCTGGTGGTGGTGTTTGGTGTGAAATATGTATGTGTGAAGATGTATGTGTGAAGACGTACGTATGAGAGCGTATGTGTGAGAATGTATGTGAAATACAAGGAATGAAATGCAAGGGGATGGATACATTCTGCACTTTGCTTGGCCGACTGACACACACATACACACCATATCATACAACACCATCATACACATCATCATACAACACCATCATACACACTACCACAAAACAAAACCATACACACCATATCATACAACACAACCAACCACACACATTACAAAACATACAAAAAACATATCGAAACACACAAAACACACACAAAAAAACATGCCCACCTGGATCTGCCAGGAGCAGCATTTTCCCATCATGCAGAGCAGCATTCTGCAACATGTCCTCATTGTCATCATCATCACGGCGGCGTGCATCAATGTCTTTCTTCACGGACTTGCGGAGGGCTTGCCATCGACGACGAGACTTGAGTGCAGTGCTGTGTAGATGTAGTAGTAGCAGTAGTGGTGGTGGTGGTAGTAGTGTGAAATGACAGGGGATGTCGTGTGTGAAATGACAGGGGATTCAATATGGACAAACCAAACAATGCGTGACGGGCAGCATGCAAGACCATACACTCCATGCAACAACACATACCCACCCACCCACCCACCACCCACCACAAACACAACCCCACGTACAGTGATCCTGCTTGTCCAAACATAGTCTCCCCCGGTCCCTCCAGCACCCCCCCATCCTGCCCCAGTGTGGGTGCTGTCATCTGTGACATGTGGCTGGTTTGTTCAGCAGATGTTGTCACTGTCTCTTCCACAGTGGTATCATCCATGAGGTCTTGTGTGTTGAGGTCTTGTGTGTTGGAAGGTGTCGACGTATCTTCCTCACCAGTTCCCTCATGTGGTGCCAATCCGGAAAATTCCACACCAGCTCCCCCATTGAGTGCAGTTCCATTGAGTGCAGCCACAGTGGTGGTGTCTTCTATACCCACACCAGCAAAACCCACACTCTTCTGCTTCTTCCCCACCACCCCATGCACCCCCCCCCCGGCTGCCACCAACCCCCCCTCCATAGTCCCATCCTCCTTGGCCCCCCCACCATCGACTGCCACACCACCCTTATCCATGGGGATGGTGGTGTGTATATCCGTACTGGTGGTGGTACCTGCACCTGTCGTGGTGCCAGTAGTGGTAGTAGTGGCAGCAGTAGTGTGTCTCATGGCGCGACTGGCTGCGGATCGGCGTGTGATGCGTTGCCATAGTGCGGTGCATGCTTTACGGAGAAATCCCGGTTGGTGTTTTGAGGGGTCCATGAATGATTGGTAGTGGGTGCTGAGGTCGACTGTGGTGCGTACTTGCTCCCAGTTGACACCTGTGAGGGTGGGGGGGGGGTGTTTGTAGGTGTGTGGGTGTGGGTGGGTACGTGGACATTTTGTGAAAGTTGTATGTGAATGTTTTAGCAAGGTATATGGGGTTTTGTATGTGACATACATCAACACAGTTGCAATACAACACAGCCACAACAAAACACAGCCACAACAAAACACATTCCACACAACGCCCTCATTGTGCCTACCCCTCCCCCCCCCCTTACCTTGTAGCATTTCATCTTCATCATCCTTGAGTTGCTGCATTGCCCTTTCTGTGGCCTTGATGAGCTTACCGACAGCCCTGCGCCGCACCTCCAGCCTCTCAGGTCCCTGCACAGTGAGCCGCAGGGCCCTGATGACGGGGGATAGGAGGGGGCCCTGTACAACGAGGGTGAGCAGGACAAGCATGGCTGCGAATAGGACGACTTGCGCTTTGACATTCTGTTTGGTTTGCGTTGGGGGGGGGATACTGGTGGTGGTAGTGGTGCATTATCATTATGATGATGATGCATTTGTTGGTGGTGCATTATGATGACGATGGTGATGATGCAAGTTGATGACGATACAAACAAAACAACACAAACCACCTACACATTACCCCACACACATCACCAAACACACACACACCCATTCTCAACCCCCCCCCTCTTCTTTATGAAAAATCATCACAATCCTTCTCCTCCCAACCCGTACCCTAGCTTCCCCAGAAGATGTCGTTTCAGTCACCACCGCCTGTGCCATGATCAACGTCACACACCCTCTCAGCCCACTAAATGTAATAAATGCAATTTCCCTCATATTCAGGTCTGACTTAGCCAGCCAGTATAGCGGTTTAAAGAGTATGAGCAGCACAAAGCGGATGACAAAGACCATGATCCATACAGGGATGGAGAGGAAGACGGTGGCAACGTATTCTGCGGGTGTGAGGGATTCCACGAGACTACTGGATGTCCTGTGTGTGTGTTGTGAAGGGGTGTGTGTGTATGGAGAGAATACATGTGTAGAGAGAGGGTGTGTACAGTAAGCGTTATACAAACAATCACCCCCACACACACAGCACCCCCCCCTGTCCAGACCACCACCAACCTACCCCAGACCACCACCAAACAATACATACCGTATCATGTAATTGGCAATGTAGATACCAGAGAAGAAAAACACCGTTGCATTCACCACATACGCCAACGAATCCCAAAACGCGTCAAACGCCCCCCCCTCTTCCAGTTTTGCCCCCCCTCCCCATTTCGACGTATACGCCCCATACAACCCAAACACCGCAGGTGAAATCACCCCCGAGAACTTGCATGGCGAATTTGCCACATAAAACGACAAATACCCCGCCGCAAACGTCAATGCAATCTGCACATCCCTGGGTGCACCATGCCTCGTCATCCACCACATGACGATATGCATGCCTATACCAAACGCAAGTCCCACCAGAAGCCCACCACCACCGAGCACCACTATTTTTCGAATAATGGTGAGGATGATGCTGCCTGCACTGTCAGATTCGCCTGCATTGAGGTTGATGACTTGCTCTATGAATATTGTGAATAAAGTGATGGCACTGGCATCGTTGAGGAGGGACTCTCCTTCGAGGAGGGCACGCAGGTTTGCTGGGCTGCCACCTGGTGAGGGGGGGGAGGAGATTTTATTTTATTATTTATTTTATTATTTAATAATTTCTCTTTCTTTCTTGATTTTGTGTGTATGTGTTTGTGTGCGTGTGTTTGTGTGAGAGAGAGAGAGTGGGGTGGGGAGGAGGAGATATTGTGTGTGTGTGAATACAGGTGGTGTTTTGTGTGAATACAGGAGGGTGGTTATAGGATAGGAATACTTCATTGTGATGGTAGGACAAGAATCTACACACTACTCCAGTAAGAATAGGAAGAAAGAAGAAGCATACACTAGGAAGAAAGAAGAAGCATACACTAGGAAGAAAGAAGAAGCATACACTACGAAACATACATTCTTTCAAGATTGCTACGATTGCGACTGCATCGGTGGGGGCAATCATGGAACCAAACAATGCTGCATATGCCCATTGCCTGTGTGGGTGTGGGAGTGTATATGCGTGTGAGAATGTGTGGGAGTGGGACATGTGTGAGTAAATGGTAATCTGATGGGACATGTGTGTGTGTGAGAATATGCACAAGTGTGCGTACATGGTATTGTGATAGGACACATGTGTGTGTGTGTGGATATGCATGGTGTGCTTATGTGCATCAATACACACACACAGATGACAAGGTACGCCATGTGTGCCATTTACACATGTATCGTCCCTCTACGATGTCCCCCCCCCACCCCTACACATACCAGCCGCTGCTTTGTAGATTAAACATATACAGCATGATGGGGATGAGCAGCCCTGTTGCACATAGAACAATTGCATACGCCAGCACAATCACCTGCATCCACACTTTACGCAACCGAAATGTGTCTATGCGAAGTGCAGCATCGAGCAATAGCGGTGGGAGGAATATGTAGAAGAAGAGCTCATATGGCTCTACACGCAGCCACCATGCAATGCCGTTGCTGAGGTAGGGTGCCCAGTTGACAGGGATAAGGGTGGCCTGGATGATAAAGCCTGTATGATGTGTGAGGGTGGGGTGGTGATGGGATGGTGATGCGATGGGATGCGATGGGATGGGGGGCCCATATGCTGCAGGGCGTGTTTGTGCCCCAAGGTGCAAAACAACAGTATGTGTGATAACCGCAGAGCAATAATCACCAATATTAACCCCATACCAACGATGAGGGTGAGCAGCATGGACCACTTGCCGTGGAGCAGGCATGCGATGACGACAGCAAGGCCTGCCACAACGAGCACATCTGCACCACTGAGGCTGACGGTACACCAGTTGAATGCCACTGTGATGCCACAAGGTGAGATGATGACAAGATGATCACGAGAAAACCACAACCAAACACTCACAATAGCATTAGATGTCTCACCTGGTACATCCACACGATTGCTATACGTGGATGGGTTGGCTGCACAGTACGCTTCATAAACATCTCCTGGAGCAAGGGGTGCCCCCGGGGGTGGGGCTGATATGCCTCCCATGCTACTACAATCTGCAGTACTGCTCTCTTTGCAGCCTGCGCAGTACTAGAAAAACAGCGTCATTAGTTACACTGCCTCTATGCATTGCAAATTGCTTTGGGACACTGTGATGCACGTGGAATTGCGCCTGTCGCGTGTAGGGCTTTGCACAAGATGGAATGCAAACCCGTTTTACCAACGTGTGGTCTAAACAATGCGCGCTCTGATTGCTGCGCGTGATGGACAAATGATGTATACTGTATACGAATACTGTATGATGTGCAATTGTCAGTGTTGATAAAATGAAAAAACACACTGTGTGCCTCATTATGTGCGCTGCATCTCCTGTCCTCCAGTGTCCACAACACCGCCTTGCTCCTCATCCAGGCTCGCAACCAGGGAGCCAGCCATGGAACTCCCACTACCACGAGGACGCAGCTCAAACAACGGAAATGCCGCCGCCTGCGGGTGTGTGTGTGTATAATACAGTACAATACAAGCACGATACACATGTACAGACAGCGCACACCACACAGTAGTACATACACCACCCTGATATCATACCTCTGGCGTGAGCAGATCCGCGTACAAGCACGCTGCCCCTGCAGCACCCTCGTACAAACTAAATGGCCGGTCAGGCGTACGTGCCTCTTTGATAAACTCCTCACTGTGCATAAATTTCGCCATTTCCAGTGCCCGATGCAGGTGACGGGGGTCTTGGGTGAACTTGTATAGGGTAAGCTGGGCATAGGCACACCCAGATACGCCATGACAGAGGCCATTGCCCTTGCGCAGTAGGCCACGCTCCCATGTGACCTGGCCAGCACGGAGGGCGACGTCGAGGTACTCTTGCTTGCCATACACCTGTGGGTGGGTGGTGTGTTGGTGTGTTTGCTGGGGGGTTGTTTTTATCGAGTTTTTATCACACAAGGTGGTTGTGTATCAAATCAACACATGCCAATCATTCGCTTTTTTCTCTCTCTCACCCAACAACAACATACACACATATATACACATCCCCCGCCCCCCCCCCGATCATACCTTGTATGCACGGGCAAACAAAAACACAGCACCAGGACTCCCATGGCACCAATGTACTAGCAGCTTCTCCTGGCCCGGGGTGTCTGTCATGGCAGTGGGAAACCACCCGCCAGGTCCGGGATTGCCCCCATCATCACGCTCCAGGGTAAGTATGTAATCCAGGCAGGCTTCAAGCTCCCTGCGGGTGCTGCGCTGGAGCATGCCGTGCACCATGAGGAGCACGTGGAGTATGCCTGTGTTATGTGTGTGTGTGGTGGGGAGTGTGTAGTGGATGTGAGTGTGGTGGGGAGTGTGTAGTGAATGTGAGTGTGCTGTTCATACAGCAAATAGTGTTGTATGCCATCCACAGCATCACAAGGAAACCTGGAAAAAACACACACTTTCGGTACCACCACCCAAAGAACACTCACAGGCACACAAAAAGAATCATACACAAAAAGAATCATACAGAAAAAGAATCATACACAAAACAACACCCATACATACCCATGAGTCCATGTGCAGCCCCCAAATATGGGCGTGGGTTGCGTCCTGCAGGCCATCGGTACCACAGTGGGCATGGGGCTTGTAATGATGCTGACAACCGACGCCCTGTGTGTTGGGTGACGTGGGTGTGTTGGGGTGCGCAGGTGTGTTTGGTAGGTGTGTTGGGTGTGCGTTGGTGTGTTTGGTAGCATAAGTGTGTGGACGAGTGTTGATTGTCAAAGGTGCAAAGGTTCGAAAGAAGCTATTGACAAGGGCTATTGGCAGCATGTGCACAAGACGTCCGCAACAGCAACCCCATCACAGGTATGGTGTAGACATGCATGTGTAATCACAACAGAATGTGTATGTAATGAGTAATAACAAAACACACCTGATCGCAGCAGTGCATCGATGACATATTGTACATCTTGGTGTGGGATGGTGTTGCTGCCCAGGGTTTGGTTGAGCAACAGGGCACCAAATAAATACCCAGCACGACCATACAGAAACTGTGGTTGTGTGCAGTGAATGTGTGTGTATAGGATGCACATATATATATGTATATACTCATGTATATACTCATCAGGCACCAACACCATACACATACAACCCACCCACCCACCCACCCACCATACACCCACCCACCCTTCAACCCACCCTTTAAAAAAATACACACACCTCATCGTCCTTGATAAAGGGCCCCGTCACCACTGAACGCAACCCCACATACTGCCGCACATACCCCTGCACCTCCATTGCCAGCAGATCCCCTTCCCGCTGCCGACCCTGCCCCAGTCGCACCTGCTGTGCTGCATGGGCCATGAGTGCTGCAGCCACAAGAACACCGGGTATGCCTGTGTTGTTTCGAAAATGGTTGGGTGGTTGATGTGTGTTATGAGTTGTGAATTTCATGGGGAAGCGTGCGAATGCTCTCGCCCCCCCACAACCTCATACCGCATAGTAACGATGCGCCGTATTGTTCCCTGCTGTACCGCTGCACATCTTGGACTGCGGCACGGGTGTAACGCAACCCTCTCTCCAACCAGTTGTTTGTTGGCATGATGCCAGCAGCAGTGGGGAGATGGCTCGCTTGTGGGGGCCCACCGGCGGTTGCAATGTGCCAGAGCATGTAGGCTACACCCGTGGAGCCCACATAGGCAAAGGGGTCGTTGGCATGCCGCGCTCTGACAACCTGCTCGACGGTTTCCGAGACATAGCGCTGCAGCAGGTCTCGAGGGATGGTAATGTCGGTGCCATCCCAGTCAGTCAGGGAATTGTTGAAATGGCGACCAGTGGATGCAGAATCCATTCGATGGAGAGACACTGCAGCAGCGTGAATGGTGCAAGCACGGCGTGTCCTAGAAGGTCTCGAGACTATTGTTGATGGTTTTGGGGTGCTGGGGTGGTTGGCTTGACGGCGGCAAAGCACGCGTGCCCGTCCAGGGACATGCAGCTGTGAGATTATCATTTTTGTGATGTGTTTGTGACAGGTGCTCGAAAACGTCTAAAAAATAGGCGAATTCTTTTCGCAACAACACAGCATAATTCCTGCACCTTGGCACCCCAATATCCTTTGGTGGTATTCCTCACAGTATTGCTACACCTGCTGTGCAACGAGCCCCACACTTGTTGGCCGATGCGATACACCACCATGTCTTTGCATCGTCTTCCAGTAACTGTGCAATACCCACCCTGCGCCATAACACGCCTTCAAGCCTGGCGATCCCAGCCACGCATTCACAGATGCAGCAAAACGCGTGCTCAGCCAGCCTCTGCTGATAAACTCGCAGCACTGCCATGGCGTGACACACCTGACCAGCTGCAGGTGTGGTGCCATGTATGCTGTGTGGAACACACAGAGCTTGAAGAGTCAACAATACTCACTAATTCACAGGCGCTGTATCAGCTGCAGCAGCGGTTGCGCACGTCCCCCTATGGACTGCCCGACCAGGACACATTAAAGTGGTTTTTGAGAGACCGCAAATTTGATGTTGCCGAAGCAGAAAGCAAACTCACACGTATGCTTGCATGGCGTACACAAAACAGGTAGGTACACACAACAGTTGTGTGTGGAGGAGAATAACAACAACAACCACAACACATGTGTTATTGTTGCGCACACCTCCCACTGCGCGAACCATCACCCGTAACACTCCTTGTGCACACACAGAATTGCCGAGCTACAAGAAGCAGACGTGCAGCCTGAATACTCAACAGGCAAGGGATTTCTACATCAACACCCCGATATCTACGGGCGCCCAGTGGTGATCATCCGTGCAGCCCGGCACCGGATTGGTGAGTTTTCACAACGCAGTAGCCAGCTGACATGTGCGTATGTGCTGGAACAGGCCGTACGTGCATTGCCACCGGGGCAGGAAAACATTCTGGGCGTGTTTGATCTACGGGGATTTGGCACACAAAATGCCGACATCCTCTTTGCCAAATTTTTGGTGCGTTGGCGGTGGTGGTGGTGGTGCTGCTGCTGATTGACACACACCTGCTGCTGTTGCTGTTGGTGGTGGTGAACACACACAACCTTGTATACCCCCCCCCCCCCCCACCCACCCACCCACCCCCCCACACACACATATACACACACACACACACACACACACACACACACACATACATACACACTTGTATATAACGGAAACCATCACATCCCCCAGATTGACTGCTTGTTCCTCTACTACCCCAAGCGTGCTGGGCAAATTCTCATGGTGGATGCCCCGTGGATATTCCAACCTACGTATTCAATTATCAAGCCCATGTTGGGCAAGTATGCAGCACTGGTGCGCTTTGTCAGTAGTCAACAACTCGCAGCCGAGTATTTTACACCAGACACAGCACCCCGTGATTTTGTGCGCTCCTAGGAGGTGTTGTGAGTGTTTGTGAGTGTGCGGTGTTTGTGTATGCAGGAGTGAGCAGGAGTGATGAGAGTGCATTGCATTTTATTCCTTGATGGTGATGATGATGAACTACTTGCGGACGCTCGTCTTTACTTTGTGAAAAATACATTTTCTCAATGCATACACATATCTCTGATACAATCCACATCATTTCCAGCCACATAGCAACCACAACAACGCATACGATTTATTACAACAAACTTGCATCGGTTTTGCTGGCGGCTCTGAGCAACCATGCGTCCGTTTTTGTTGCAGGGACACGAGCGTCCACTCACACAGATTAGGTACATCAGCCATCGCACGTTGTTGTGGAGTGTGGAGGGCTCAAGCACTGGGGTAGCTTGCTTGTCACAGCACATTGTGTACCATCTTCATTGTACTTTACACACACAGATACAATCGAGAGGGTGATTTGCTGATCACTTGTGCAAAGGTATGGTTGAGGGAATGATGTGTGGGATGATGTATTGTGCAACCAATCACACCAATCACATCATCGGTGTGCACCATCATCACTACAGGACCACAGCCCATGCATTTGGTATTCAGACGATGGCACACGTCTTGGCACATTTGATGGACACAATGGTGTTGTATGGACATGCGACATTGATTGTACGTGTGGCTATGCCTGGATGCAGATTGCTGTTAATGGTTCACTACCACCACCACATTCCCCACCATATTGTACACAGGGGATAGCACACGATTGCTGACAGCCTCTGGTGATTCGAGTGTGCGATTGTGGGATGTAACAACGGGGCAAACTCTCTTTGTATGGCAGAAGCAAGAGCCATGTCGTGCAGTCAAGTTTGCCATTGGTGATCAATTGGCAGCTTTTACCACCGATCCCTTTTCTGCAGCACAGCCTGCTATTCATTTTATACGCATTGAAGAGGATGTGAGGTAGTATGTGGAGTGGGTTGGATTGTGGATGGGGGTGTATATGTGTATGGTACATGACACATGTATTATTTCTATATTTCTCATTATTATTATTATTATTTCTATATTTCTTTTTATTATTATTTCCTACCACTCATTTCCCACAACAGTTCACAAAAGGATGACATCATTCGTACACTGGAGGGCCCCAAGGGACGTATTCAACGATTGCTATGGACAGACCTCAACCGCACGTTGATATCAGTGAGTGAGGATGGCTATGTGCGACGATGGGATGTCGAGGTATGTAGTTGAGGTGATTGTGTGGTTATTGTACTGTTTGAGTGTTGTCAAGAGCAGCATGCATCATCAGCAGTATGACATCACGCAATAACAAGACCCTCTGTCAATAACAACACCACCCTCCCACAGACTGGCAAGATATTGGAGCAGAATCACATTCACGACCAGATGATCATGGATTTGCAGATCTCGTCCGATGGCACCCACATGGTGTCTGCTTCCCTCGACAAGACTGCCAAGCTCCTCGACGTACAAACACTGCAGGTGATCAAGACCTATGTCACCGACCGCCCCTGCAACAGTGCATCCATCTCCCCCACATTCCCCCACATCTTGTTGGGTGGTGGGCAAGATGCGTCCCAGGTGACCACGACCGCTGCACGTGCGGGCAAGTTTGAGAGCAAGTTTTATCACAAGGTGTATGCAGAGGAGTTTGGGTTTGTGCGTGGGCACTTCGGGCCCATCAATGCAGTGGCGTTTCACCCAGAGGGCACTGGTTTTACATCTGGTGGTGAGGATGGGTTTGTGCGCTTGCATCATTTCGACCCTGATTACTTTAATATCAAATTGTGAGTAGTGCAAGGTGTTTGATTGATGTGGGACGACATGTAAGGTTTATGGGTTTGACTGAAGAAAAGAGGGGCCTTTGAAAACCATTTGCTGCTGTTTATCATCATCATCATCACAGCGGTTTTGGCACATGTGTGCACAACGTCCACAGCATAGGAAACATGGAGGGTGTGGGTGTTGACCAGTGACAAACACAAAATACATGCACTACATTTTGTCGACTCATCTGATCGAATAAAGCCAGCATATTGCCTCAACCCCTCAATGATGTGTAAAAGACCAAGATCAACCCGATAAAGGTGCATAGCCAACAGCAAGATGGGTTCTCTTGCGCAGGAATTGCTCACCAGCGGTGCTGGGGTCGGTCTTGCTACGCTTTGCACCAATCCTATTGGTATAGTAACGGATTGCAACGTATTTGTATCGATATCTGAGCTTGCATGTTCTTGCATCCCTCCACAGATGTCGTCAAGGTGCGCATGCAGCTGCAGCCCACCTCTGCAGGATTGGTATGCACCCCTCGTTCTGTTGCACACAACCACACACTGTTGCATCATACACCCTCTGGCAACACACACACGCAGGTGTCCACAGCTTCAAGTATGTGGCGTCAGGAAGGCGTTGCGAGCTTTACCAAGGGATTGACACCTGCTGTATGTCGTGCAGTACTTTATGGAGGTATGCTTGTATGTGTGAGCTATGCTGTTGGTATGTGTGCATGGTGTATTGTGTGTCCAATGCTTTGTGGGTACCTGCTTTGTGCGCACATGCTTTGGTACATGAACCATGCAAACCACTGTCTGTTGTACTATACTTTTGCACAACTGTATACACACAGGTTTGCGCTTGGGTTTGTATGGCCCAATACGTGATGCTATGCATGTAGAACACTCTTTTTTGGGCAAGCTAGCAGCAGGGGTGATTAGTGGGGCAGGTGCAGCTGCAGCAAGTAACCCGTTAGACTTGGTGAAAACACGACTACAGGTGTGGTGGTGTATGAGTGTATACTGTGCTGCACTGTGTTACATAGCAGAGTGTTGATGTATAACAATCCTCCCAACACCACTATCCCCCAACAGGTTATGGCCAAAACATCCCCCACCTCCCCTCCCCTTGTTTCTCCCACACCATCACGGTCGATCATCTCCCTCTTGCGCGCCATTGTTCAAAAAGAGGGCATTGGTGCCCTGTGGAAGGGTACTGGTGCTGGGGCAACAAGAGCAGCGGTCTTGACTGCGAGTCAATGTGCAACCTATGATGAAGCTAAACGGGTAAGGGGTGTAGGAGGGTATGGGGTGTGGGAGGGTAAGGGGTGTAGGGGGGTATGGGGTGTGGGAGGGTATAGGGTGTGGGAGGGTATGAGGTGTGTGGTAGACAGTTTTTGGGAGTCTGTTGTTGGAGACTCACTTGGTGTGCTAGTGAGATGATGGCACACATCCACCTCTTGTTGGAGATCACCTTCACCTCAAAAATCCTCTCAAAAAGGATGCATTCTCAAGTGCTATGAAACTGCATTCTCACGTACTACACCCCCCCCCCCAGGCATGGCTACGGCTCTTCCCCAACACAAGGGATGGTATAGCAACACATGTGGGTGTGAGTATGCTTACAGGCCTCGTGACCACCACTGCAACCGCCCCCGTGGATGTGGTGAAAACCCACATGTATGTACAGGGTGCCAGGTACACAGGGCCCCTGCAGTGTGCGGCAGCAATTGTGCGCAAGGGTGGAGTGGGTGCCATGTTCAAGGGGTGGACTGCCAATTATGCACGACTGGGGCCACAAACTATGATAACTTTTGTGGCAGTGGAACAGCTGCGCATGTGGCTGGGCATGCAAAGCATATGAGGAGCGTGGTGATTCTTTTTGTGTCTGTGTATTGCTTAGCTCATTGACTAAAAGCAAATTGCCGTCCATTTCATTTATTCTTTTTACTATCTAATGTCACTATTCTTTTATGTGTGAAAACCTACGCAACCACACAACACCATGTGACTTTACGCGCCAAAGCCCTTGCTTGTTGCACGTTTGGGTGGCGTGCCTGGCTGTTTGGCTTTTCCAGCCCGCTTTCCAGAACCTCCTCTATGACTGCCAGGGGTTGCAGGTTTGCCGGGGGGTGCCGTGGCCATGTGCGGCCCCTTGGCGAGTTCCTGTGCGTGTGATGTTGTTTTATGTATGCAAAACACATACATATACCACCTAAACAGCACCACCTCATCACCCACGTCTACCACCACCTTGATGCGCTCGCCCATGGCTTGCATGGCTTCCACCAACAATCGTTTCTTTTCCACTCGAAACATGATTGCCAGCCGCATGTTACCAGTCAGATTGGCCGGTGGGGCATCTGTAGGTGAGGCATCTGTATTCCCCTCCCCCTCCTTCTCAGGGGAGGCCTGACCAGTGAGCAGCTGGACGTCCTCCTCCAGTCGTGTGGGGAAGGCAGACAGGCTCAATGCAGCGACACCTACCAAGGTTGTGAGGGCTTGTACCTCGTTGTATGGACTCAAAGGGGCATCCCAGTGACCCAAGGATGCCGTACTGTGTGTGTGGTTGTGGGGGATGTGTAGGGAATGTGTGTGGGGCATTGCATGATAACCTGATCTGATAATGGACAGCCATAACGATGGACAGACACACCAACAAGAGCCATCCTACATACGTCCGGTTGCGAACATCTGCGGGGCTGGCAGCACACAGTATCCGAGCCGCTGCCAGCAATCTTGGGTCAACCAGGGACCCTCCTCTTCCCAGGGTCACTTCCAACCGGGCCCCGGGCCCTGTGAGGTTGAGTTCTGCAAGCAGGGCCTGTCGCCAGGGGGCAGGTTGCAGCTCACCATCCATGCCAGCAAGTGCGCGTCCGCTATCCAACAAGGAGAGGTCGAAACTGCAGGTGTTAGAGGTTGGATGGATGGTTTTTGGTGTATAGATATTTTGATGTTGTGTGTACGGTGCAGGTTGTGTTTTGCAGACACAAGTCGTATTGCGTACCTAAGTTTGATGTCATCATAGGGGTTGTTCTCCATAATAAAACCGTAATCCTGTGTGGGTGGGTACGTATGTGCATGTATGGACGGTGTCATGCTGTTTCCTATGCAAGGGGAGACGCCGTACACCTGCTGTCACATAAGGAATGACAACAACAGCAGAATCACCATCGACACCCACCATGAGGAAGAAATCATTACTCAATTTGTCATACGCAACACGTACCATGAGGAAGAAATCATTACTCAATTTGCCATAATCAAGCAACAGGGGTTCACCTGCTTCAATGTCACGCACTGCTACCATTGCTATCCCTGTTGATGACGTTGGTACATACACATGGTTGGCACAAGGATACACAATACACAAGGATACACAATACACAAGGATACACAATACACAAGGATACACAATTCACAAGGATACACAATACACAAGGATACACTATACACAAGGATACACAATACACACAAACCACACATACCAGTGGACCCAATGGGGCGAATACTAGCATTTGGAGAAAATGAATGATTTGCCATATCCACCAGTGGCAAACAGGATGCAGGGTGCTGGGGCCCCCTGACACGAAATGCCCTTGAGGTCACTGCAGATAATGCCCATCCTATTAGTACAATGATGGTGGTGGGCAATAGTATTGCATTGTAGTATAATGCAACAGGTGTATTGTAGTATAATGCAACAGGTGTTGTATGTAATAAGCACCATGGAGCACCATGGAGCAATACGCTACATACACAGCACACACACATATACTCACAACACCCCCATACACACCAAGTGCATTGGCATCGATACGTGCACCGAAAAACGCATCCTGCACAGCCCCCTCCTCCTGCAGCGCCCCCCCCGCAAATGAAAGCAACCACCGGCACCGCTTTTTCACCTGCTCCACCACTGGTGGGTAGTGCAACGCCGACAGCTCATCCCCTGCAAAAAACATGGGGACCCCAACAAACCCTACTGGCAGGTTGCGAATATAGGGGGCCCACTTGGAGCCATTGCCCCGGGCCCGTTGGGCCAACAAATGCAGCGCCAATTTGCCACCCCACAGTTCCTGGGGTACCTGACGAACAAGGGCACGCAATGCACGTGCGGTAGGTGATGATTCTGCTGCTGCTGCGGGTGGTGGGTCATCTTCGGTAAAGGTGAGGTGCAATGCAGTTGGGAGCATGATGAGCTGGGTGCCTGATGTGACGGGGTCTGTGGCACCGAGGCCAAAGCCGGAGCCGCCGTCATCACCACCCCATGCGACTACGTTGATAGAGGGGGAGACGGTGCCACCATGTTTGTGCACCCAGGTTACGAGTTCATGCTGGTGTGTGTTTGTGGTGGTGGCCAGACATCGGATGGCTATGTGTGTGTGGGTGGTGTGTGTCGGGTACTCTTGTGTGTGTGTTCTCTTGTATATGTCCATGATTCCTACCATGGCAACGCGCTTGTGGACGAATCCGTAGCAATCCATGCAAGGATGATGGTTTGATCAACATGCACTGCTGCAGGTTGAGCAGCTGCATGCTAGGGTACTTGTGGGTGTCTAGTTGTGTTTTGTTTTTACGTTTGCATCGTAGTACAGGATTGTCAATGCACGGCACTGCAGCACAACAGTTTTTGGTCAAAATGAGTTTGACCAAGAGGTTTTTGATATCAGTTCTTCAGTAGTATCGTCTGTGTGTTTTATAACAAAAGTTGCACTCCAAGGTTGCAGTCAACACCCCACACCGCAGCAGCCACCATGCAACTCACCACATCGTTCCTCGGCACGCGATTCAGCAAGCTGCAAATCACAGCCGAACCACGAGCAAATCCCAATGCACAGCGTATGGTGACAACTATGGCAAAGAAAAAGGGTGTTCGGTGCATTGTGACACTGGAATGCACGGAGGCTCGTGGTGAGGGCAACACTCCCAGCCGCTATGTCACACAAAAGGTGTGATATTGTCCCATGAGTAGATGCAATTGTCTTGCGTGCAATTTGGGGTGGTGGTGGTGGTGCATTTGTCTGGTCAATCGACATCGCCTCCCCTGCCCCCCTTGTGTGCATACACACCCACAAGCACCTGTCCACAACACAGAACCGCAAAAACACATCGGGACGTTTGGAATTGATGAAGTACAACAAGTACCTGCGACGCTACACCCTGCACCGCGAGATCAAGTGAGCGCTGTGTTGTGTGTTGTGGCAGTGTGTTTTTCATCGTGTGGTGGTGGGCATGAGTATCTACCCATGTAACTCTCTTGTTACTTGCTACTTCTGTGTGCGGGGCTGGTGTGGCGGGGACTGGTGTGGGGGGGCTGGAGTGGGGAACAGTGTTGTGTGGGGGGACGTGCGTTGTGTGTGTGGGGGAGCAGCTTTGACAGGAGAACAGCACGTGTGTGGAGGGAGGGTTGGGAACTGGAGCAAAGTGCCCCACAACACTGCAGGTGTGTATATCATCAGCAGTACGTCAGGGTCGTTTGGCACTGTGACACCAGTGTGTTATTTCGTGTCCTATATATTTTCCCATGTACTTTCTCCTCATGACTATCAGCCAAAAATAAGTCACTCAGCACTCACACAGCACCACGCATCATACACACCCCAACGTCTCTTTGGCAATCGTGAGCAATTCCTCACGATTGGCAGCACGACAGCCAGCAACAAATCAGATCACTTCGTCAGATCACGTTCAATGGCAGTAGAAACCGCAGCAGCGCAATGGGACCAGCCTCCCATGGACAGCACTGCCGCAAAAGCCCTCGAGGTTGCAGAGATGTCTCGCAACCTGGCTGAAACGGCACGTGCAATGGCGCAACAGGTAACGAGTATAATATCAATCAATAACGAATATCAAGCAGCCACGTTTCTCATGACGCTGCATGTTGTGCACGCATCTTGTACTGTACACCATCTGCTTGGTCAAACAGACACCACGCTGTGTGTATGCACCAAGACAAGCCGTGATGACATTGTCACATGCTCATGTTGCCACCACACACATCGTGGTCATGATGGTTGATAGCCATCGCGGCATGTGTTGTTATGACCATGCCCACCCACCCACCAGGAACGCAAGGAGGCCATTGCAAAGCTCATGGAGGAGCAAAACATCCGTGCAGCAGCAGAATCAGCCCTGCACCGTGCCACAGCAAACAAGTATGATGTATGATGTGCTGTAGCCCGTGTAGCACCCCATGATGACGCACCCACCATACACTACACAGGGATGCCATGGCAAAGACGCTTGCACAGGAAACCCGTGAAAAGCTGCGGGCACAAGAAGCTGCTCAGGAGGCACGTGCACAATGCACATTGCTCCAGGAAAACCTCCATGCCCTCCAGGTAGGATGATGCCTGGGATGGCCCCCCTTTGCCAGAATATATAGTTCAACACTAAATACAATCAACATACACCCACCCACCCCACCACCCAGCTTGCCCGGCAAGAGGCAGACAAGCAGGTCCGTGTCCTGCAAGAGCGCCTGGACAAGGAGGCAGCCAAGAGCAACAAGCTGGATGAACAAGTGGGCAGCCTCAAAACCCTCACCGTACAACTGAAATCCGACATCAAGGTCGAAATTGCTGCACGCAAACAGCTGGAAAAGGAACGGTCCTCCTTGCAGCGGGACCTCGCACGGCAGCGGGACCAGCTCACACAGCAGGTGGAAGATTTGCGGGGGAGCCTTGGGAGGGACCTTCGGGCCGAACGGGCACTCCGTCAGCGTGCAGAATTCGGGCTGCAGTCAGCCACAGAGGAGCGCAGGACAGCAGAAGATAGGGTAACTAAGATGACGCTTGCACAACGCGATGCAGTGCGCCAACTGGAAGCAGAAAAGGTGCGTGGTTGTGCGTGTGGTTTTTTGGGAGGTATAATATCCAGGGGTTATGTGGGGGGGGCATGCAACCATGTCTGTGAAATGCACAATCCCTGAACACAACAACACATTCCGTATCCGTACAGCTTGACCGTACCCAACTAGCTGCAGACCTCAAGGACCTGCAGCGCCGGTATGATGCGTTGGAACACGCCAATGCCACGATGGCTTCCCGAGACGTGGCAGCTGCTGCTTCACTGCAGTCAGAGACAGAGCGCAGGCAGGCAGCCACTGCTGCACTGGAAAAGGCACAGGCAGAGTGTGCCCGGCTCACAGAGGAGCTGCGACTGGCACAGGCAGCCAAGGAGCACATGGAGCTGCGGTATGGACCTGAGCGACAACGAAGGTTGGCATTGGAAAGCGCACTGCGAGAGGTATGTTGTTTGTGTAGGTATGTGTTGTAGGGTCTGCTGTTGTCGATAAGGAGTGTGTGTTTGAATCTCATTCAATTACTTGGATTTTTTGACAATTCTTAATTATTTGACAAGGGAAACTGACCATCACCCCCTCATTTCATCCAGGCTGAGCAGTCACGGCGGACAGCCAATCGTAGCTGGCGCCTTGCTGAGCAGCAGGTGCATGATCTCATGGGTATGGTGCGGGCAGCCCAAACAGGCAGGCTGGATGCACTGGAGGCATTAGCTCGGGAAAGAAGTGCACGACTGACTGCACAGCAGGCGCGTGTATAGTGTAGTGTAGCTATGGTAGTGTAGCCTATGTACATCACACACACAAACACAATACCCCTTGTTCCATCAGGCCCTTGATCGTGCAGCACAGCGTATGGGCCCTGATGGTGTCCTCGGTGCACAAGAGATACTCAATAGGGATATCACCATTGCTGCAGAACAACGAGCCCTTGCTGTGTGTCAACAGGGACTGGAAATGTTGCAAAAGGAAGCAGCAGACCTTACACGGTACGTGTTTGTGTGTATGGCTGTGGTGCACTACATCCTGTCTTGCATGTCAGATGTTGTCTTGCATACGGTTGTCTTGCATGTCAGATGGTGATGCTTGTCCAATACAATCCATATGGTACCCCCCATGCCATGTACCCATTACCCATGCATTGCAGGTTGGTGCAGCAGGGTAGCATGCAGGTATTCAAGGATTCTGACAACCAACCAGTGACCACCAAACAACCAGTGACCCACCTAGGGAGTGGACAGGTCGAGGTGCAGGGCACCATTGCACAGGAAAACAACAACCCAGTGGCCAACACACAGCAGCAGCCACTGCAGCCCCGCTCAAGCAACACACCCAGGAGCACCCCCACCCCATCAGTAGCAGCAAAACCAGCCGCCGACCCCCTTATCCCAGCCAACAACCCCTTGCATGATGCAGCTACCCAGGAGCAACAGGCACCCCAACCCCCAGCAGCACAGACAGCTGTCAAAACACCACTTAGCATGATCAAGGGCGCTGCCAAGCGGGCACTGGCACCCCATAGCATCTCTCCCGGGGCCACCTACTCGGAAAACAGCAGTGGTGGGGGTGGCAGTGGGGGCACATCCCGTGGGCGGCAGGCTGCCCTGCTGCAGCGAGGGATAGAGGGTGTGGATGTGGGTTCTCCAGAGGGGCAATGGGACAGTGCACGGGGGTTGAGGAGGGCCACCCCAGATCGTGATGAACGGGGACGACCTGGGTGTGGAAAACAGGGGTCACCAAGTCAGTGGCATGCACCAGAGGTGCCGCTGCTTACTTTAGAGGAGGTGGCAGTAGAGGAGGTGGTTGGGGACAATGCAGCGTCCCTGACTGAATCTGCAGACTCACTGTGGGAACAGCTACGGTATGATGGACGTGTCGGTGTGTACCAGTAGGGGGGCGCCCAGGCACGCATGCACCCAAACCTCAGGGGGCGTGGTGTAACAGCAAGTTGATGTGTTTTATGCTGCTGTTTTATAATACATGGTCTCCACGTTGAACACAAATACATGTAACAAACGGTACATACTCCGTTGTCCTGTGACGTCGAAAACAACGCATAATCCACCAGCATGGCACCCAACGTACAAGTTCGAGGTGTAGAAATGAAGCAGTTGTCCAACAAAGAGTGGTGGTTGACGCTATTCGGATTGATTGGCACTTCAATACTGTGTACAGTGGGATGTTTGGGCTTGTATTGCCTCACTGGTAGGGTGCATAGGGTTTTGTTCTGGTTGCATCCAGTTTGACCAACTGATCCTACAACAACCATACACCACCCACGCAGATTTGGAGCAGCAGTCATGGCTTGCACAAACCCAGTTTGCACAGATGTATTACTGGATCTCTCAAAAGTTTGTGTTTCTCACAGCGGCGTTTGTCAACGGCGGGATGGTTGGTATGTGGGTTGTGGGTGGGTGTCCGTGCGTCAGTTGGCAGGTGTTTGTCAACGCACTGGCAACCTTCTGATCAATGCTTGGTCCCACAGGTGTCATATATTGTGCAGTCAGGCTGTATGGGCACAGTCAGAAAAAGGCAGAGGCCAAGGTGTGTAGGGGTTGACTGGTGGCTTTCTGTGATGAACACACACTTTGTGGTGCATACCCTAATGCATCTCCCCTTTGCTCCCACATCCCCCACATTTCCCTTTTCCACAGGCAACCAAGAAGAAAAAATGAGCATTGCGCGTCCGTACGTTGGACACATGCAGTTTTTTACACAGAGCAAAACGTAGAGAGCAAGACACACACCACGTTGCAGCAGAAGTACACGCTCTCTCACACTCGCTCTCATCCACCTTGCATGCGGCAGCATAGCATACAGCAACCCATCATCACCACATACAACATCATATCATCATTACAATTATATCATCATTATCATCATCATCGTATGTGACTTGTGCATTCTTTAAGCAAAAACACATGCTGCAGCACATGCACCACATCCACTTGTGCATTTTCGAGCCAACATGGATGGCAGCAGTTGTCATTGTGGGCACTACAGCAAGGCCCACACAGGCCTGCTGCATGTAAAGGGATGTATAGAAGGGATGTGTAGAAGGGACGTATACAAACATACAGAACAGCAGCAGCAAACACAATAGAAAAAAGTGTTTCTTTTTTCGATAGGATGGGCGTGGATATGCGCACGTCTGCATACAACAAAACATACACTGACGCACCCAGAAAAGACCATCGGCAAAATTGTACTCATATCTTGATATCTTGATCTGAGGTATCTGATCCCACAAAAAACCTCTTCATTCCTACAAAACCCTTGTCATTCCTACAAAAACCCTCGTATCTTCATTCCTCTGTGATCACCAATACCACCAATACTTACTCCTCTAAATCTCCTGCTTCAGCCAATGCTTTCTTAGCCAGTATACCAATGTAAGACACTGCACCCAGTGTAGCACCAATGGCAAGCAGCACCTGCCACTGAGGTACCCCACCAAATGCCCCATCTGAGAGATGTGTTGTGGTTGTGGTGTGTTGGTGTGGTTGGTGTGTTGCGGTTGGTGTTGTGAATCTTTTTTCGTGTACCATGAACATCATACAACAATGTTCATAATCACGCAACACACCCTTGCCTGCCCCCCCCCCCCCCCCAAAACAAAACAAAACAAAAAAACACAACGCACCTGTCCCCGCAAGCGCATCGGCCCCATACGCCCCTGCAGCCACATACGCACACGTGCCCGGCAGCATCCCCAACCAGCTCCCCAACACATACGGCATCAACTCCACCGACGTTAGCCCATAGAGATAATTAGAAACAGCAAGGGGAAGCAATGGGGACAGCCTCAGGAGTGTAACCACACGAAACGAATCCTTCCCAATAGCTCGATCAATAGCTGCCCATCGTGGATTGCGCTGTGCTATACGCTGTACCTTGTCCCGGGCAACGTATCGGGCTATCAGAAAGGCACCTGCTGCGGCGATGGTGGCGCTGATGCTGACGACGCATGTGCCGGGGATGACGCCAAAGATGGCGCCTGCAGTCATGGTCAGTGGGATGGCTGGGACTGCCAACAGTTCCTGGTGAGGTGGTGGGTGGGTGAGGGACATGGTGATGGACATGTGTGACGTATGGACATGTAGGATGGTGATGATGATCAGTATATGTTGATGGTGTACGTCCAATGGGGTGTGATACATACCAAGGAGTAGTACAAATACACAGTGTCCCCCTTACAAGCACCCCCCCCCAAAAACATACCAGCAAACAGTAGACCACCGCATATGCCAAGTACCCCCACATGCCATACGACTCCACTACAGTGATGAAGAAATCAACAAACTCGTGAATCTGCTCCCTACCCATGTACACACCACCAAGCACCAGCACCAAGCCCAGTATCATGCCCGTCGATGCTGCCAATCCCGTTGGGGATGGCACATCATCCGATTGGATGCCATCTGGCTCGACTCGTGGTGCTGCTGCTGATGTGGGCATGCTATTCTGGTCTGCTGGTGGTGCTGATGGTACAGATGGTACCCGCTGACGCATGGGTGTTGTGTTATTTCGTCGGTATGCGACTGCATGGATTGTCAGGACACCACCGGATGGTCGTGGAAGGGTTTGTGGAAGCTTGCTCAGCGAAAGAGGGCGATGCAATGACCTCGTGCCATGCTGCATAATGTGCATGTGCTTGGACAACATTGTGACACTGTCAACAAAAGGTTGTGCGCCTATCTATCCTGTGCATGGAGCAATGTTGCTGCTCTATTCTGCCCGAAACCTTCCGTTTATAGTGCGCATGCGATAGTATACAAGTAATGTACCTGCACAGATCGGTTTTGAGGGTTTGCCACAACAACGCACTGCGATTGCGGGTGCACGTCTTTTGGATCCTTGCTGTTGTGACGTTGTGGCACAGATGGCTGCGTTTCTGCACGAAATAGCTCGATTACAATGCACAGCTGGATTATCTTGCGCGTCGCTTTGAGCTACCGCTCAAGCAACGGCATCTGTTCGATGCTTGTTCCTTTGCAAGGTTTTTGGTGTGTTGTTTTTCCATGTGTTTACAATTTATTACAACCAACATTATGTTGACTACCATGCATGCCAACCATTGTGTTTTGAGGCACCATGTTTTGAGGCAGCCATGTGTTGCAAGTCAACCATCCTCGTCATGCTGGAGGTGAGTTGTTGTCTCTGTGTATACGTTGTGCACCAAATTGATGTCACCGATCATACACGATAGGGGGAGCACAAGGGCATTGAAATTGCACAGCAGCACGAGGTTCAGGCGGCGATGTAGAGCACATGTGGTACGTTGTGCTTGGTGGGCGTGCCTGGCTCTTTGCCATGCATATCCAGACCCTTGTGTTACTGTTACACACAGGCACGTGCTGATGGGTCACCACCATGGACACTTGACCAAATTGCAGGGCTTGCGTTCGGGGTAGGTACCCATGCATTTGTGTGTTTTGTGGATGGGTTGAATACATGTATGGGTTGAATACACATATGGAGGATACACCACAGAATTGGGCATTAGCATATTACTAATCTTGATACGCACATGTGACACTACTACACATGTGACACTACTACACATGTGACACAGGGGCTGTTGTTGGCATGTTATTTTGCAGCAGGCATTGTGGACCGAATAGTTGCCCGAGAGCAGCGTCGTGAGCTTGGGATCTGTGAGGAGTGTGGTGGAGTGTATGACCCTGCTGTGTGTCAGCAGCAAGGGTGCCCATCCAAAGGTGGCTCATAGCCTGGTGTTTTTCTGTTGTTTTTCCTTGTGTTTTTTGCTTGTGCTTTTCCTTGTGTTTCAGTGCATTCTGCTCCTGCCATAGTAATGAATGTATTCAAGTGTGAGGAGTAAGTGCTCAGCTCCAAACGTACAAGATGATGACCATGGAAGATGAAGTAAAGGAGGGCGATTCTATGGGTGATGAGGATGACCACATTGGCACCTTGAGCATACCATCGATACCGTACATGATCAATACAGCCATGATAGAACTGGGATTTGAGTTGGTACGTGTGGTGCACACGTATTGTTGTTGTTGCAGTAAGGAAAGTCAATTCTCCACCCATGACCACACATCCTCCCCCTTCCCACAGCAACATAATCCCATTGTTCTTTCTACACACCAGCCGTCATGCATGGACATCACCAGGTTGAGCTACACGTACACTGTAGAGCAAGTTGCATCACCATCATCATCGCTATCATCGCCATCACCAACCCAACAACAGCCCCCTAGCACAGCAACAGCCATTGTGCATATTGTCACATGTCCAATGCCTGACAATACCTACAGCATAGCAGGCACATTGGATCCCGTGCCCCCATCACCACCCGCTCGCTTCTCCTCTCCCACCTCATCCTCTCCCACACCAACCTCTCCCACACCACCACCCACGCGCACTGCTACCATACACTACCCCCCCGTGCCTGATGCAGCGACTGTGCAGACAGCATGGCGTGTGTTGAAGGATGGGGTTGCATTGCCATTGGTGGCTGACGTGTGTACAAGGTTGGGTGTGGAGTGTCCCGTGGGGTTGCTGGCTCTCACAGAGGAGCTGTTGGAGCTGTGTTTGAAGCATGTACAGGTGTGGGGTTGCATTTTTGGGTTTTTATTGGGTGGGTGTCGCATGGGTCTTTGTTTGGTGGGTGTCTATGTGTATGTTTGTGTAGTTGTCTGTGTGTTTTCCTGTGTTTACCAGTGTATACATATGTGCGTGTATGTTGCAAGCATGGTATCCTCACAACGCCACTCCTCACAATGCCACTCCTCACAATGCCACTCCTCACAATGCCACTCCTCACAATGCCACTCACCACACCCCAGCCACGAGACCTTGCACGGTGTGCATGTGTGTGCACAGCCCTGCAACGTGCATGTACAAGCGATGTGCTGTGGACCCCACTGTTTGTGGAGGAGTTTGGGGAACGTGAGCAGCAAGATGCAATGGAGGATGCTGTGCGTGTGGGATGGGCACGATGCTTTGTACAACGGTATGGTGGATTGTGGAGGGGAGCAAATGTATGTGCGTTGTGCTGTTTGTTCCATGTGGTTTTTGTGGTCATCCATCAGATGGACGCACACCCCAATCAAACAAACAAAAAACAACAACACTCCAGGTGGCGGGCCCGGCAGCGAATGTTGCGTGCCCGGCAGCGACAGCCACACACCTGGTTTCCCCCCCTGCATGGTGGAGGGGGCATCAGGGGCAGTGGGGGGAGTCATATGCGCCCACCGGGTATTGTAGGGGGTGACATGGACTGGCTGCCAGGTATGGGCGTGGGGCCTGGGGACTACAGGCGGGGGCCCTTTGGCTGGGGGGGGGGCGTGTGGGGGACGGGTGGGGGGAGCCGTGGTGGGAGTCATGGCTGGCGGCTGATGTAATGTATAAGGAGGGTGTTTTTTGTTTTTTCATGTATGTGGTGTTGTGTTGATTTACACGGTAGTTGATTCACATGGTCGCAGATTTACATGGCCGCGTATATATAAACACACGATAACGATAATCAAGACACACAGCATGTGTATCAAAAAGATAGTATGTTGCTGTACACCAGGTTTTTTATTTGTTGTGCACCGTGTACGCTTATTTGTGCACCCCATGCATTCTTATTTGTGTGTGTGTTGACCATTGACTTATTGACTCAGGCTGTTCCATTAGTAATGCGCTCGTCGCATGCTCTCCCCTGATGATGCAAAAAAACTGTACAATGCACACACGCAATACTATCTCACCTTATTATGCCCACACAGTATAGTAGGCAATGACACACACACTCACACAATCACAGGTAATTGGGTGGGATTGGCACCTGGGTGGTGCATGGTGCATGATATCGAGGCGATATCCAATTGCTATCATCATAATACAGCATGTCATATCCATAGGGGTCATTCTGTGGCTCCACACAATTCACAATCCTTCGGCACACCACGCGACCAGTGACGTCGGTGACGCTGCAATCAATTTGGTCCAATTGGCACCCGAAGAGGAGCACTACATTATAACCATCAGGCACTTTGTACGGCAAATTTCCTTCAATACGCGTGACTGGCACTGGGCCCTCGTTAAATGGGCTCACGTTGATGCGAAGGCGCGTTGCGCGGGGGCCTGGAACGTTGCGATACCCCCATGAAGTGAAGTTGACTGAGATGACCTCAGGGAGATGTGCATAGGTGGAGCTTTCCTCAAACCTGGGGGTGTAGAAAGGGTGGTGGGTGGTGGGTGGCGTGCTGTGGGTAGCATAGACATGTGAGAGGGTGCGTATGAGGTGTTTTGTACATCATGCCCATCATCTATTGCACATGTACATCATGCCCATCAGCATACCATAGATCCACTGAACGGTTGCCCGCCACCTCAATGCGCCGTGCATGTGGGTAGAATGCACGAACACAAAAACTGGGTGTGTATGCATTGTATATCAGAGACAGGCAGAGACACAGCAGCATAACCCTAGTGTTCCGGCATCCAACCTCCACTCCAACCTCAACGTACCCTCGCCAGTTGGTGATTCGCAGGACATCAGCTTGGATGCATGAAACTTTCAGGGTTGTGTCACCCAGGAGGATATTGTTAGAGGTGAGGTTGAGGTCAAACGTGCCACGGGGAGGACCAAGAAAGTAATTGCAATTGGGCAGTTTGCGTGGGGCATAGTTGTAGTCAACCAGCACCTCTGTCGTGTGCAAGCCGAGTGGGTGGGGAAGGTCGTACGAGACTGGAATGTGTTTAATGCTGGTTATGTTGGTGTGCACAAGGTTGAGGCGCGCCCATGTGCCCTTGGGTACTGGGAGGACACCACTGTTGGTCACCCCAAGGGGGGTTGTTGAGGAGCGCACCTGGCATGGAGGAGGATCTGGATGTACAGATGGGATTTGCACCATGGTTAATTTTGCACCAGGCACACGTACGAGTTGGTCTCGGACGTCACCTGCAGGAAAGATATACACCATAGACTGTTTGCCTAATGCGATGGTGTTGACCGTAAATGGCAATAGCGAAGTGTACGTTGCACTGCACTGCGACAGCAATATCGCAGTGACATGTCCGAATAGTAAAAGAACTTGCATGTCGGAAGCGGGATCGTTCAAGGCAGATTGCGAATATCTTATGTCGTACACCCCTTGGCGTTCTGCAATTTGCAAAGTCACACCACAAGGCAGTCATTACATCAGGACGCAGTTTCTATGGACACATGCCACGCGCAGTGGTCACATACGATGGTAATAATCACACAAACAGAAAAAAAAGCGCTTATGGAGGAGCGCATGGGAGCATAACGAATACTGGTGCCTCTCAAGAAACAGTTGCTCCCCCCCCATGCATACACACATGGGGAGCAAGCAACATGCAAGGGGCATCATGGGTATTATTGATCAGTAGCCACCAAGCACATCAGCAATATACACAGATGGGAGGTCTCCGTTGTACACATGCACCACCCTTTTCCCGTCATGATCATCATCCCATCATGATTGATCATCACGACCCACTATCCCCACTCGACCTCCGAACGGCCTCTGCTGCTGTGGGTGTGGCTGCAGTCGACTCGCCCACCGATCCCCTCACTGACCCACCCGGTGCATCCTCTGCCGTGGCCTCCCCTCCAGTGCTCCCACCCACCCCGGCACCCACCCCGGCCTCTGGGTCCACCTCGGGCATGCTCACATGGGACCCCCCTCCCTCCACGTGTCCCCCTGGATTGCACGAGGTGCATCGTCGCAGTCCAGACGAACCCCGTGGTGGTGGTGGTCCATTGGGTGTCTCGGGAGGTGTGGAGAGCAATAGCCGATCGCTCGCTGTTCGAAACACCTCGAGCAATGGCAACAGCCCCCGACTGTTTCTTCGACTCAGCTGCTGTGGGTCTGCACTGCTTGCATTGCTGGTGGTGCGGCTGATGTGTGGTTGATCGGGATCTGTTGTTACGCGGCGGTCTACGATGCTTCGTGTGTGGGGTGGGGGCCTGCCGGGTGGTGGTGGTGGTCGTGGGGAGTCGGCAGGTGGGTGGGGGGAGTCGGTGGGTGTGTCACCGTCTTTGCCACTGGTAGTGTCATCGTCTGCTGCAGGCACCTATTTGTATGTGTGGAGGGGCAAGTGTATATATGCATGTGGGGGGTAGAGGAGCATCCATTATTCCATGTCCATACATGAAAACAGACACGAAAACACAATGGGACATAATAATACACATGGCACACACACCACCATGCAAATGTATTACATACCGCAGCAGTCTTGACAATGACACCAAATGCCAAGTGATGGTCAGGCTGCACCACCAGCTTGGCATACTCCCTCCATTTGGTTGCACTACGTGGCTGTTCTAGGTCAGAGGTGGCAGTGGTGCTGTGACCCAATGCTGCAGCCTCTTGTGCTGCTTGTGCTGCTGCAGCTGCCTCTGCATTACGCTGCCTGTGTGTTGTTGTACATGGGTGGGTGGGTGTGTTTGACGTGTGTGTGTGGGGGGGGGTGGGGTGTAGATGGGTATTTGAGTGTGACTGGTGCGTACATATGGATGTGTGCGCGTATGGTGCTGTCTGTCTGTCACTATGTATGCATGTACATGCAGATGCACATTTCATGCTGGCTGCTGCTGCTGCCACCACCCTACACCTTATGCTGCCACCATCCACCAGCTGCGTATAAAAGACCACAGCACATTGCACCCCAGCAAGCACCCCCCCTCCCCGCATACACACACAAAGAACATACGTACCGTAATTTCACGCGAACGTACAAATACAATGCCACCATGAGCAGCAACGCCCCTGCCACCACTGATCCAGCAATAACGATAGGGAGTATAATATCATACGGTGTGCTGCCATTGCAATCCACCGACTCACATGGCTGCCCAATATGTGTGTTGGACGTGATATCGACAAACACACCACCAGGACGCTGTATTGCGAGGTGGATGATGGGTGTCAAAAGGACATGGTGGTTGATATATGATGGTGTTGTGATGGTGATGATCGTACATACCGGCTGAAATTTTGGTGGTGGCCCACACAACTTGCAATTTCCAGACAATGTCAAGCCTGAGAGTGCAGAGAGCTGCGACCATGATGGGGGGATGGGACCGGACAAGTCATTATTTGCTGTGTGTGGAGATGTGATGAGGTGATTCAGATGGGGATGCACGTGGGGATTCTGGCTGCTTGTATACCAAGATGCACATCACTGCCGCCACCACTATGTAATCACCACCCCTACCAAGTGAAAGCACGCGCAGGAACGACATGCTTCCCCATGTCTGAGGGAGCCATCCCATCAAGTCGTTATTGTCCAGCACCACATACTGCAGCAGCATGTCACCCCACCCTGATGGTAGTGTCCCAGTGAGCAAGTTGCTGCTGAGCACCACAGAGCGCAGGTTGCGCATGACCGCCCATGAGTCTGGCAATGCCCCCTTGAACAAATTGTTGGCGGCATTAAACTGCTGCAATGCTGACAGGTTGGCCAATGATTGTGGCAATGGACCGGTGATGGCGTTTCGCGAAACATCACTGTGTAGGAAGGGGGATGGGAACATGATGATGGTGATGCGAAAAGAAGAGATGCATGCACGTGCATCCCTAGCATACATTGCAAGCAAGTTGGTCAAGTTGCCGATACTCTCTGACAGCTGCCCCTGCAATGGCTGCGTGCACGTCAAGTGGGGTGCCGGTGGCATGCAGCTCAAGTTGCTGTGTGTACAGAGGAGGGATAGTAGGTGTGAGCAACCACATTGTGCAACAACCGCAAATAATGCAAACACAAATAACATACATTATAACGACATTCCAGTCTTTGCACTCGAGCCCGTCCCAGTTGCAGCGAGGGAGGCGGCCTGTGTCATCAATTACCGATGCCTGAATGTTGCGAAAGCGGCAGTCTGGGTTGCCACAGGGATCAATGCTGGATGACCAGTTCAAGTTGGATGGTCGCTTGAGGCCAGTGTAGAGCTCTGTCAGTGCACGCACTGTGTACAGGCAAGGGGGGATGTGTCTGGCAATCCATGCCTTCCCACCAAGTTCACACATCCAGGATATACAACCATTTTCCCAACAACGCCATACCTTGTGTCCAAGGTGTTTGTGCGTGACAGGAGCACAGCAAGAACGCAAAGCACAAAGCGAACAAGCAGCAAAATTGGAGGCAAAATTTGTGCATATTGGTGCACGTGGCTCGCAGCGACCTGTCCAGCACAAGTGGGATACAATCACCTAGGACCTAGATGCTATGTGTACTGCAAGGCTGCTCTGGGCGGGCTGCTCACAGTACGATGAGCAAACACTTGGCTTTCGTGAGTTGTGGTGTCCAACTGCGAAACGAAACACAAGGCGGGTGTGTTGATATACGTATGTGGAACAAGACTATGGACGACTGGCGTGGCTAGCACGCACGGGCATGCGATCGAGTGCATGATGATGGACACTCATGGGCTGTGTGTATGGTATGGTGTCTGGTGCATGGGAGGAGACAGTATCTAAAATGATTCATAGTTATGACTGTTATGTTTGGATTCATGATGATATTGGGGTGCAAGAGGGGTTTGGCTGGGGGTCCCCACTCTGAGTCATACCGGGTTGTACTGCATATTTTTGAGGACATTTTGAGGACATTTGGACATTCCATGATGTTGTGCCATAGTTGCAGGATGTGTGCAGGCTATGCAGATGACGCCTGACAAGCAAATATCTGTGGCAAAACCCCGGTGGCAAAACCCCGGTGGCAAACGGTGGCAAAACACCAGCAACACACGTCCCTCTGCGTTTTGGAGCCTCCCAAGAACATGCTTGGGGTGCCAATGGGGTGCCCACAATGGGTTGCCAACGATACGTCGCCAGCACACCCTGTGACGAGCAACAACTTCAAACCAGAGCACCCAGGAGAGAACAACTGCCCATTGACCTGATCTCGAAATAAAAAACATTGAACACACGTCGCCCCACATAACTACTTTCCCAACAAGCCATTGCTATCCCACGCCAGTAGGTCTGCCATACAAAGAGCAAGCGCGCCTCAAACCCCCACACGAAACGTCCATGCATCGCACTGCCCTGGTTTTGCTCAGCCTGCTGGCTGTAGCGTCGGCTCAAGGTATGCAAGTTGTATCCTATGATGTTGAGGGTCTCGGGTGGTATTTGGAGTCTATGGCGGCACGTAGTGGCTAGTGATCTCGCAAGCAACGCCGGCAGTTGCACGGTCTCCCGCCGTCTGCACTTTTCCCTGGTGGAAAGCACTTGCATGACACGTTAGAACAGAACGACGCGCAAAACGGCAAACCACGTGCACCAAATACCATGGTCCATTGTAACCGCCGCCCGGGTCCAATCCCATGTCCCGTCAACCCCCACCCACAGACGTCAACTCGCTCATGCAGCAAGCCCAACAACTGGCCACTAATACGCTCAACCAAGCCCAAGACACCCTCAACCAGGCTGCTGCTGCCTCGGGCAACTCTGATGTCCAGAACGCCATTCAACAGTCCAAAGACATTATCAAGGACACCCAAAACGCCGTCAACAATGGCTCCATCTTTGGCAACACCACCTTCAACACAAATGTTGGCAACTCCTTCATGACCAACTTTTCTGCCGACTGGACAAATTCACTTGCTGCACTGCAGCAGTACGTGTTTGTTGTTGTGGTGGTTGGTTGTTGGGGTGTTTGTTGTTGTCATTTGAGCACAATACATCATTTGTGTACAACGTGAATGCACACACCTACACATTACCCCCCCTCCCCAAACACACAGGTGGTACACCAAGTTTGGTGCCAATGCAAGCAAGGTAGACTTTGGCAAGCTGGGTGACCGCCTGCAGCCCACCCTGGCCACTGCCTACAACGGCTATTACTTGCTCAACTATGGTGTCAACCTGTTGACCACCACCAAGGATGCCAACTCCTCTATCTACCTCACCCTCCTCAACGTACGTGGCGTGGTGTTGGTGTTGTGGCAGGGTGTGGTGTTGGTGTATGTTTTGGTGTATTTGGGGGCGTTTGTTTTGGTACAACTTTCTCAGGGGTGCGATTGATTGCATTGGGCGTGTTGTATGCACACCTCATGTGTATCATTATCACAACATGTTTGCAATACCTACAACAGACAACCAATGACTACTTGGGCATTGCTCTGCAAGGCTTCAACAAGTCTATTGATGAACTGTTGACTGGCAAGTCAAAACAGGCATTTGACGACAGTGTCAAGTTTGTCAAGTGAGTGTATTGTATTGTAGAATGTGTGCTATGCGGGGAAGGGATCCATCATCACATCACTACTATCATCACATCACTACTGTTATCACACACAGGGATCAGGTCAACATCACCAACAAGGCATTGTTGGACCCCACCAATGACAAGCAAGGTACAATTGTATTGTTGATTATGTGTGTTGTGCTTTTCCATATTTGAAACACTATAAATGAAGTACCACATCTCATCATTACACACACCTCCACCCACACAATTTCTCCCACACACCTCAACCCACAGTGCGCAACTTGGCATGGACCTACATCTTGGTCGGGTATGCAGAGCTGTACAACGCCTCAGTGACCATTGGCAATGACTGCGATGCCCTTCAGGCCCTGATCACCCAATACTTTGGGGTGCGTATTTTGGGGTTTTGGTGCGCAGTGGATGCTTGTTGTGAGTATGGGAGTAGATGAAAATGCATTATATGGAAATGCATTATATGGAAATGCATTATATGGAAATGCATTATATGAAATTACATGACATTCCCCACACTACATTCCCTACACAATACAGGGCAACTTTACCTCATACCTGTACTACGATCTGATTGCTGTGGCCGCCGCAGCTGATGCAGTGGACGGTGCACTGCAGACCGTCTACTCCAACAATGGCGACTCTCTGTCCTCCAACTCTGTGGGAGGCCAGACCCTGCCAGCTGGCTGTGATGCCGATCTCAAGGATGGTTGGACCGCTGCTGACCTGCAAGCATGGTTTAAGAGCTGTGGCAGCAACATTGACGCTGTAATCCAATACTATGCATCCCTGTGGGACAACACCGACAACGACCTGTCCTCGGTATGTCATTGAACTATTGGATAATGCTTGCTTGTGTACACCAACCACATGGTTGTCCTCTCGATATGCGTTTCCCTCTGCACCACACACGTTTGCCTGTTCATCACACACGTTCCCCACACAGAACATTGCCACCATTGATTTTGACTGGACCAGTGACGGCAAAGACTGGACATTCAAGTGCGGCAACTAAACGCCAACACAAACATATCCCTTGCCACGCAACATGTGATCATCGATTATCCCTTGCTGCTCAACATGTGATCATCGATTATCCCTTCCATCATGAGATACATACGAGATACATACGCTACACCCTCTCATATGTTTGTCCGTTGTTTCTCTCATCGATTCACTGTCAGCGTACATGCAACCCTGCCGGGCACATGTATGTGTGGACACGCGTATCGTCATTTTGCCGCCGCCGCGCTCTTGCCGCCGCTTGCGGCGAGACGTAGTCATATGTGTATGTGGCAGGCAACGCTGTGTGTGTTTAGAGAGCGTATGTGCAGAGCACCACAACGTTGGCTGGCCCGTTTTGTTTCTTGTCAGCACGCCGCTGGTGACCCCACGTTTCGTGACTTGTACAGCTCATTGTCGTGTCCACACTCTGAAATGCGGTGTGTAACTTAAAGCTGATTGCATATGCTGACTGCAAAACGTACGGAATAGCTGTTGCAGGATGAAAGAAATCATGCAGTACGGTGACAGAAACAATAGAGTGTTACGTCCGTGCGCGCCGAGACACCTGCTTCGAGAAAGGAGGGTGCCAAACAGGCGCCTGTACAAAACGGTGTTTTTTTCCTGGTAATGCGAAAAAAATCCACACGTAGTGTGCTTTTTTGATCACAAAAAACACACGTGAGCAGATGTTGACCAATGCAACAGATGTTGACAAATGCACGCTGCGAAACGCATGCGGGGCATGACATGCCCTGGGGTTGCATGAAAAAGGTGTTATTTCCGTACAATCCATGCACCACAGTTGGGTGATGGACATACAATGATGCATACACATGGCGCACGCATGCACACATCAGAAGATCACCACATAATGGTGCACCTGATAATGACCACATCAGTGCTCCACATAATTCTCTCATACTCTGAGATTCTTCCCCCACAGTACAACAAATTGCAGAATACACATCACTACACCCTTGTTGTTGTACACCACACACACACACACACACACACACACCGCTCTTCACACGTGGGGGTGTACCACATGAAGTAGCATCAACCTGACAAACACACGACAAGCCTCTCATAACAAGCCTCTCATAGTGCTGCACTAATCCCTATGGACATACTTATGTACATGCTTTCCCTCCCTCTTCCTCAAACTAAACCTACATGCGTTCCCTTCCTATTCCTCAAGCCAGGCCGACGTAAGTCAGGCCCATGTACATGCCCTCCCCCTCTCTATTCCTCAAGCCAGGCCTGTTGCCAGTGCTGTGACGTCCCAGTAGACACCAACGACGCCCTGGGATCATGTTGCCCACTGCTGCGAGCATCTGCTGACACCATCACTGGGTCAGAATCCAACAGTGGGTGTTTATTGACTGACCGGGCAGCAGCACTGACGCCATCACTGGAGGAGATGCCTGCACTGCCCCTGCCCCTGCCAGCCCCAGGCGCACCCTCATTGGAGCTGCAGAGGTCGAGTTCGGGGTCTACGTTGCCGGGCATGGATGTGGAAATGCGCTGTGGGGTGTATGGGATGGGGGGAGTGTAGGGTGTGTGTGGGATGATAGGAGTGCGGGGGGGGTGTAGGATGATGGGAGTGGGTGTATACACTCACACATCAACAGTCACACATCAGCAGTCACACATCAACACTCACACATCAACACTCACAAACCACTGTTTATGTGTGTGTGTGTGTGTGTCAGAATTTGTGTGAGTACTGTGAGTATTTACCTTGCTGCTGGTGCTTGTTCGGCCTTGTGCTGCCTGTTGCAGTGCCTCATGAGATGCAGTGCGCCTCAGTGCCTGATGACATGACGCGTGCGCGTGTATGTGTGTGTGTGTGTAGGCTTTGGTGGTGTTTGGTGGTGTATGGAGCTCATAGTTGCATGTGTGTGATGGTGATGGAGAGAAAAGCAAATATCAACAAGAAGCAGTGCATATACACATCACCCCAATACCCCATATCCCAACGCCCTACATTCCCCCAACATCCCCTACATCCCACACACATCCCACACACATCCCACACCCATCCCCTACATCACCCACCTTGAATGCAGCCATGCCAGCTTCACTCATGTTATGTCGAGAATCACGTCCCTTTTGCAAGACATCCCAACTGAGGCGATCTGGTGTATACTGTGTATGAAAAACAAGGCGTGATATGGTGTGTATGAAAAACAAGGCGTGATATGGTGTGTATGAAAAACAAGGGGTGGTATGGTGTGTATGAAAAACAAGGGGTGACATGGTGTGTATGAAAAACAAGGGGTGGTATGGTGTGTATGAAAAACAAGGGGTGATATGGTGTGTATGAAAAACAAGGGGTGGTATGGTGTGTATGAAAAACAAGGGGTGACATGGTGTGTATGAAAAACAAGGGGTGATATGGTTATGAAAAACAAGGGGTTGGGTGAAATCCATGATGGTGTAGGCTACGGGCGATGGGGTTTTGTGGTTATATTCACAATGAAATACACACACCACACACCATGTACAACCACACCCACAGCCACACCCACAGCCACACCCACACCCACATCCACCCACATACCAGTGACCCATCCTGAGGGCCTGCATTGCTGTCCATTGACATGCTCGTTTGACTCCTCCCAGCACCAGCTGATTCCAATGTCAACTGTGATGATGATGGTGGTGGTGATGTGTGTCTTGTGATGATGATGATGATGTTGGTGTAAATGGTGTTGATGGTAACCCTCCACCCCCCACTCCACCCACACAACACCTCCACACCACACACCTTGCGTCGCGGCTGTGGTCTGAACCTTGTAGGCACACGACTCATGCTCCCCCCACTTCCCCTGAGGGACCCCGTAGACGCCCTCCCCCCCATGTGGGCGGGTATGCTCTGTGTGGGTATGCTCGGTAGGGTGGTGCTGGGGTGTAGGGTGGTGGTGGGGCTCTGTGGCTGTTGAGCAGCAGCTTCATGAAGCAGCCTGGAAGCTTCCGCAACCACAGATGCCCATTCTTTGCCTGCTGGTTGAGGTGAGGTGCCACTGGAAGAGTCTAGAATGTCCAGCTCATCCAATACCTGTTGTTTTATGGGGGTGTGTGGTGGTGATGTGGTTGGGTGGGAGTGGAGAGGAATCGTTGGGGACATGAGCAGCATTGTCCATATATCCAACATACATTATTGCACATATGCCAGCATACACCGTACACAGAACATACACATATGCATCCCCTCCATATGCTTTTACACCTCACAGTCCCCCCCTCCCACCTCCCACTCACGCACCTGCAAGCCACCCCCAGTTGTGTGTTTGCTACTGCTCCCTGACTCAGCCCCCCCTGACCCCCCCAGTGACCCACTTCCCTTGTTCCCAGCGGAGGTGCCTGCAGAGTCCCTTGTGCTGCTACTGGGCACTGTGGGTGCTTTGGTGAGGGTGGGCCTGGGTGCCATGGATGCACTACTGTGACCAGGGAGTGAGGTGGTGTGCCACACCTGAGGGGAAAGGGGGGTACATTGTGGGGACATGAACAACATGGTGAGAGAATGAACAACATGGTGAGAGAATGAACAACTTGGTCGGGGTTCCGTTTCAAGTTGGAGCATTTCAGGAACAACATGGTGGGAGGAACAACACAATGGGGATTTCCAACAACACTGTATAAAAATCACAGCCCTCCACACCTCCGCCCCATACACACACACCTCCCCTGGAGTTCCCAGGTCCAGTGGACTCTGCAGCCATGCATCCATCATTGCGCCAGGGGACCCACTCGCACCCACCCCGGGCTGCCCGCCAGGTGTCCCCGGCACCAGCACATCATACTCATCAGAATCACAACTATCCAAAATGGTGTTGCGTAATGTGCGTACAGGTGCGGGTGGTGGGAGGGAACCCCCTGACATTCTCTTTTTATTACCACTGCTGCTGCCCCCCGTGCTCCCAGTGCTGCGTGTTTGAGGCACCACAGGGGGTGTGGCTGCTGACATGGCAGGCACCACCTTGGGGAGTGGTGTAGGCACTGGCGGTGGGGTGCCAGCCACTGTGGGAAACCCAGCAAACACGACATCGGGTGTGCTGGGTGCCTCAATGCTGTTGTGGGTGCGGGGGGTGGTGCGGTCGGGCAGGGGGGACGCGGGGATGGTGTGCAAACTGCGATCCATCAATTGTTGCGGTTGGTTGGGCATATTCTTTCGGGTGTATTGTGTTTTCGAGGTAGACGCAGCAACAGCAGCACCCACCACACCAGCAGCGGCGGCTGCAGTGGGAATGTATGGCAGTCCATTGGCAAGCATGACATCATCCGCAGCTGCTTCGGTAACTGCCCGACCACCACCACGTGCTGCCACATCAGCATCATCCCCGGCGCCTCCCATGGGGGGACCCCCTGCCAACGGGCCACTGTCAGAGAAGGATAGTTTGCCCAGGTGTGATTTGCCAGTGGGGGAGTCGGGGTTGGGTTTGTGGGGGTGTACAGTGTTGTCGGGGGATTGGGGGATGGTTGGGAGACCACCCACGATTGCACCACCCTGTGTGTTGGTGTGTGCATGTGTTTGTTGTTTGTTCAAACGCTCTGCTCCTCCAATAACACAGCACATACGGTACCACACAACACACATTACAATTATTCTTCCCACACCTCACCTTTTTCGAGCTGCTGTTGTTGCTACGTGCCTGCCGCTGTTGTCGTTTGGTCACAAACACACACACACCCAACAGGATGGCCAGCAGGGCAGCCAAGCCAAACCCGACACCCAGCCACAACCCCAGAGTTTGATCATCATCATCATTCGTGTTGTTGGGGCTGCGTACATTGGACGTTGGAGCTGATAGGGACTGTGTGTGTGTAGGTGGTTGTGTAGGTGTGTGTGTGTGTTGGTGCCACAGCAGGTGCTGTGTACAAGCCACACAGGTACAAATGACCCAAGTACATACACTCCAGTACCTGTGTAGCATTCGTAGCCGTTTGATTCACAGCTGTTGTTTGATTCACAGCCAATTGATTCACAGCTGTTTGATTCACACCAACAACACCAACCCCTGGTGCATTCCCCACTGTCGGCCCATTGGCTACTGTTGCTGTAGAGTCCACCGCCACTGCTGGTGGTGCTGCAGGTCCCCCGGCATCCACCACAGGGGCCTGTGCAGCAGGGAGAGGGGCCTGTGCAGCCGGCGTGGGTGCCGTGGTGGTGTTTAGGGTGTTGGCACGACGTTGGCTGGTTGCGTTACGCAGTGCATCTCGTAGTGCTGCAACACGGGCGGCCAGCTGATTGGCAGGGATTTGGGGAGCAGGGGCCGGCGCTGGGGCGATGCTTGGGGCAATCGTTGTCACAGTACTTTGTGTCGCAGTAGATGTACTCGGTGCTGCTGTAGGCGGTGGTGTAGTCACGTTGGTTGCTTCTGGAGTCATTCTGACGTCAGTGGGTGGTGGTGCGGGGGCTGTGACGTTGACACGACGAGGATCGGCAGGCGTCCCCGCCAACCCAGAGGCATTGCTGCCACTGGAAGCAAAAGGGTTGACAACCACAGTACGCGCACGTTGTACAAAGGATGGCAAGGGCGCCTGCTCTTGCAAGACTCCTGGGGTGGGTGCACGATGATGAGGCATGAGCTCACATAGGCAATCCATCAATAGGCAATATCAATGATCGGGAGTACACATGGCATGTACACGTACTATAACGAGCTGTGGCATCTACTTGGGACACGAGTAGGGTAGCCAGAACTATAAGCAATAGCTGGGCGATCCCAGGGTGCGTGTGACGCTCAGCTCTGCTGCGATGACACCGCATTGCTGTCGAGGTTTCCTTAAAGGATCGTGCGTGTTGAAGGAGGCCTGGGTTCAATGGTGCTCGTGGGGGCTACGTTGGGGATTTTGGCGCCACAGGCCGTAGGCGCCTCGTAGCTGCATATGATCGCTGTTTAATATGTGTAATAAAGATCAAAGTGTATTCAGGTGGTGACAGGGACAAGTCAACACGATTGTGACCACAGGTAATGGAATCACAGATCTCACTGTTGTTGCGTGGCACTATATACTTGCGATGGATGTGCCTAGGCCCAACAAATTACAGATACAGGGATAATGAGCTGCGGAAAAAAGCATACGTATTGAAAAGACTTCCCGCCTGATGTGTGGATCCCTCAGTCACGCTCAGCGATAGACACCAAGTGTTCCTCAATTTCCTCTTGGCTCAACATGCGAAACGCACAATCACCCTCATCCACTGCCAAGCCCACCTGTTGTGTGTGGTGGTTTTTGTCATGTTTGCAAAGGGTAATGTGTCCCAAAACTACCCTTTGCTTCTCCCTCATAGACACACAAACCTCAATATCAGTGGATTTGAGGTCCTCACTGAGCACATGCTGCAGTGTGGATATGGCAAGTTCCACTGCTTGCTGGGTGGTCAACTGTGGGTCGTTTTTGAATTTTTTCTCCAAAAAGTTGACTGCCTCTTGTTCCTTGGCACCTGCAGTGGTGGCCTGTGTGTATGTGGGTGTGGGTGTGAGATAGAAATGGGGTATGGTGTCATTATGTGTAATGATGTGTAATTCTGCATGAGATTTACGCACACAATTGCTTGGTTTTTGATGCTTGATGTCCCCATCCACTTGATGTACTACAACGCACACAACATACAACCCTCAGACATCACCCAATCACAAAACACACCTTGTATCCTACATAGTAGCCAGCAGGGTCCACCTTGTACAACTGGGGCCCACGCTCATCATCAATACCCGCCAAGATGGTGACAATGCCCGGTGGTCGCATAAATGCGTGCTGTGTGTGGGTGGTATTCAGTGTGTGGTGTAGGGATACAAGAGCACCGAGCAGTTGCAGAGCATAATAACGGCACGGCATACCTGCGTGTACACTTGTGCTTGGTCTGCCATGATGCGTGCCAAGTAATCAACAGGAATGTCATACCCATACTTGAATGCAAATTCGGCAGCTTCTGCACGAGCGCGCTGCACAACAGCACGTGCATCCGCTGTGTGTGTTTTGACAAAGGTGTGTGTTTGAAAGGTGTGTATGTGTGTGTGTGTCTCACCAACCGAGCGTGTATCATTCAAACACTACCCACATACGTATCAATCCAGTCATGAGAATGCCAATCTTTTTGGTAACCTGTGATGGGTGACGAGGTGTGGTACATGGCGCGCAACAATCATGGCGCCATCTTTCACCCCGAACAATACCTTGAAAATGTGTGTGATACTCTTGGCTTCAATGAGCTTATCGGGCACTTTTTTCTGGGTGACCACAACCACACAGTCCTTGCCTCGCACGCCGATGCTGGTGATGCCAGCAGCTTTCACTGCTTTGAAAGCATACTCTGTGATGGTGATGTTGTAGTGATGATCCTTTGTATATTGTGCAGTAATTTCCGATTGATCCACGTACCAACTTGATACAGCCGGCCTTCAGGCGAGAAGATGGTGATGGCACGATCAAAGGCACCACCCCCACGAGACATGGTTGTGTGTGGATGGTTGAGTGTGAATGATGTGTAATAGGGCTGAGAAAGCGGGGGTGTGGACAAGCACTAGAGCGTTGTGTAATCTGAGGAATCTGCTGTGATGGATCTGGTGGAGTGAATTGCTGTATGCTGATGGTGATGATCTGCTGTTACTATTGATAATAATAATGATGATGATGAATGAAAACAGACTGAGCTGGAAAGTGGCAAAGCAGCAAAAACATCCAAAAACATGATGTTGCAAACCCTCTCATAAAACATGTGTGATGCGTTTCGTGCGACCACACCAACGTACTGCGCGCACAATACACGAGATCACACATATGTATTCACAATCAACAGCTTGATTGCAGCAGCAGATTGATTGTCATCATGCTACACGCACCAGCAATCATATCCCTACTCCTTTTGTACACCATTCTCCCATCCACAAGTGCACAAATACCACACGACGATATACGACCGCCCAACTGTAAGCCACCAAGTGATGATGCAAGGCTGAGGATTGCCCGCACCGCCAACCTCCCAGACAACATTCCCAGTGGCCCAGCCACTGCCAAGACCACCCTGCTCCTCCAGCATGGCTTTCTCACAGCATGGGATTTCAACCAGGAGGAGGCACGTGCCATATTCGAGGCTGCCGGTCGGGTGCAGCGCCGGGAAAGTGTTGACGACCCAGAGTGTTGTATGTGCCATTTTGGCATTGCCTACTCATATGGACCCTTTGCAAACAAGGTGAGCTTACAGGGGTACACAACTGGTGCAACCCCATCCAACGCCAACTCCCTCCCCCTTGAAAAAATCAACAGGTTACAGGCACACCAGACAAGGATTACCCCGTCTATACGCCTCTCCACCACCGCACTGCCCACCAGGCAGCGCACGCAGCATACGCCTGTGCTTCTCGCCAGCTGCAGTCCAACACCAACGACCGCGAGTTGCAGCGACAAGCAGCATGGTGTCACGCAGCCGTGCTGCGCTTCGCACATGGTGCTTGGCAGGGAGAGGCACGTGCCCAGGCAGAACGCGCCTATGCAGATGCACTGGAGGCCATTGCAGAGGGGTATGGGGATGTGCATGCACTGGCAATGGCTGTTGAGGGGTATATGAACAACAATGCATGGGATTTCCGGGTCCCGGAGACGGGGGCATTTCGCCAACCAGATGCACAGCGTGCCTATGACTTGCTGCGTGCTGCACTAGTGTATGATGATGATGAGGGGGAAGATGATGATGATGAGGGTGATGCCATTGGCATGATGTCAACAGCAGGAAACACCACATTCCCAGAAGACCCCCAACACCACAACAACATCACCGCCACCATTGCCGCCATCTCCGCCCCCCTTACAAAGCACCCGCTGCTCATCCACCTGCACATTCACCTGATGGAGGCAGCCCCTCGTTCCGGTGGTGCATGGGCCCAGCGTTCCGCCGATGCCCTCGCTCAACACTACCCTGGAGCGGGCCACCTGCTGCACATGCCATCCCACACGTATTTGCGCGTGGGCCGATGGGCACAGGGCGTGGAGGCGAATTTCCAAGCATGGAACAGCAATTTGGACACCGCACATGACTGCCGCATCCCTTACTTGCCAGCACACAACCTCGATGTGCTCATATTCATGGCCAGTATGGCGGGTCGGTATGCAACAGCACGACAGGTTGCAACAACCCTACGCCATGTTCCACAAGACACGTTGACCGGGCCCGCGTATAATTATGTCACATTGCCATTGCTGTGGTTGCGATTTGCAGATTGGGACGCACTGACACAGTGGCCCTCATCCCCCACCCACGACCCGGATGCGGTGTTGCCCATACTGGGTGCTGAATACACGCGCGCGCTGTGGTGGCATGCGCAGATACTGGTGCAACTGAATACAAAAATAGCTGCCAACTGGAATGCATCGTTGCTCACAGAGCTGGAGCGTGCAGCAGCAGCAGTGGGACCAGATGTGCAGACAAAGCCCGGGGCAGGCCTGGGTATATGGAGCCCAGGATGGCGCGTGTTGACCGACATCATGGTCAACACAACCCATGCGGCGCTGGCCATGCGTGCACAGCCGCAGCCTGACTGGGACAGGGCGGTGACGCTGTTGCAGTGGGCCGCGGCAGCAGAGGGGTCGATGGGGTACACAGAGCCTCCCCGACTGGGAGCGCAGCCCATTGCGCAGTGTTTGGGGGCAGTGTTGCTCGCAGCGGGGCGGGCACAGGAAGCCGTCGACGTGTATTTGGCCGATTTGCAAGAGTATCCGCACAACGGGTGGAGCTTGTTGGGGCTTGCGCAGGCGTATGCGGTGCTGGGGGAGGTTGAGGAGAGCAGCAGGGCCATGGAAGCGCATCACGAGGTGTTTGATGGTGCTGATGTGACACTGACAAGCTCCTGTCCCATGCTTTGGGGGGTGGTGGTGGATGGACGCATTGTGGTGGCATGATGATGCGTGTATCATACTTTTATGTTTTTCTCTGTACTATGTATGCACTATCTGTACCTTTAGTGTTGTTGTTGATTTCATCGTACCATTACACCATAATATTACGGCTGTACAATAGACACAACAAGGTGAAGCATACAACAAAAGTGATTGCTGTCATGCGAGTCTCCCCATGCACGCAGCCCAAGCACCTCAAATGTGCAGCGTTGCGTGGCATTGTTAGTAGTCGTGTCATTGCGCAGCCTGGGCATTGCAATAGATATGGAAAAAATATCACAACACGGACATCCCCAGCAGCAGCAGCAAGCACCACCGCCACGACCACAACAACCCCAAGCAATGTGTTTACTCAGGAGGATATGGATGCCTTTGTGACGGGCTATACGTCCATTTTCACGGAAAACACATTGGTGCGTCGTGTTGTGTGGTGCTGCAACCGGGTTGCTGTCATACTCATACCCCCCCCTTTTCATGCACAGCCAATTACACCCGAGCTTGTGTCCGGAACGATTCCAGCAGAACTCTCCGGCACGTATGTCCGCAACATCCCTGGGTTGTTGGAAATTGGTGGTGTCAAAATACCCCAGCCATTTGACGGGGACGGCATGGTTGCTGCCGTCACCTTTCACGAGGGGCGTGCGTTGTTCCGCAACAAGTATGTGCGCACAGAGGCGCTCATCAAGGAACAAGCCGCAGGGCGCATGCTGTATCAGGGCGTGTTTAACAAAGTGGGCTCTGAGGACACCCTGTTTAACAACCCCTTTACATTGGTATGAGGTGGATGTACGTGTGTGGTGGTATTTATGTCACTGTATAATCCAACGACACCCACATGCTCTTTCAGGAGGTAAAAAAGCCCGCCAACACATCTGTTGCAGTCTGGAACGACCGCCTGTTTGCACTATACGAAGCAGACCTGCCACATGAGCTCGACCCTGCAACCCTCCAAACCATTGGCCGTGTGAGCATCACCCCTGCAACAGACAATCTCCTGCCCATTATCGCAGCCCATTGGCGCATCGTGCGGCAGACAGATGGGAGTCGCCGATGGGTGTGCTTTGCAGCCAAGGAAAAGGGGCTCGACTCCAGGCTTGTGTTTCAGGAGGTTGGTGAGGATGGCACTATGCTGCAAGCACGAGAGGTGCTGCTCAAGGTATGTTGGATATGAATGGACATAATGTACTGGGAAAGCCTATATATTTACCTCATATTCATTTTCCCATCATATCAGGGTGCTGCGTTTGGGTTGTTCCATGATGTCATGGTTACAGAAAATTTCTACATTGTCATTGAGAATTCAATTCGGTTGGATGTTGTGCAGCTGCTCACGGGCTATGTTCCCAAGCGCGCCTCCTTTGCCCAGTGCCTTCAGTATCGGCCTGATATTCCCTGTAAAATGCATTTGATACCAAGAGACCCTGCTGCGCCTGTCGAGTCCTACACGCTGCCCAACAGCTTTTTCTGCTTTCACCACTGGTATGGGAAGCGTTTTTTTTTGTTCTATGTGAGTGTGTTGTCATCACAACCGTGTCCACACACACACACACACCCCAAAAAACAAAACCTTTAGGAATGCATATGAGGCTGGGAATCAAGTGGTTGTGGACACGTGTGCTTTTTTGGATGGCATTGATTTTTCTGCGTCGCTGGACACTGTGGATCCCAAATATTACAATAAAAACAAAGTGGGACGGGCTACTGCATTGCGCATTGTACTCAACCGCACAACAGGCCAAGTGGAGCAGCGCAAGCTGTTTACCCGGGCTACAGAGTTTCCCATGATTCATCCTGAGTATACTGGCAGGCGGCATAGTGTGGGTTTTAGTGCAGGCGCAGATATTGACCATCCAGACTATTGGACGCCTCCACAGGTAATTGTGGTGGGTGAATGAGAACAAATGTCTAAAAGGATGTTTACAAGATATCACTCAACACAGTCGATCATCAAGCACACCATTTGTGGGGACGAAGCAGACCCAGCCGCACCGTCGTCAGTCATAGTGGATGTGTACAATCCAGGACGCGGGCGCTATTGCCAGGAGCCAGTCATCGTCCCCAAAGCAGCGGGCGAAGAAGAGGACGTGTGGGTGTTGGCGTATGTATACGACACCCAACGACGGGCCACGGATTTGGAAATCCTCGATGGCAAGGCCCTCTCACAGGGGCCTGTGGCGTGCATTCGCCTGCCGTTGACCATGCCCTTTGGCTTGCACGGATGCTGGTCGAGCAAAATTTTGGGGCCATTGCCCAAGGAGGTCACAGAGGCGAGCGTGTATGACATTCGCAATGGAGTTGCTGACAAACAAGGAGTTGCCGTGTATGAGTAGTATACGAGTTGTCGTTGCAGGTGGTTGTTACATTGCAAATCAAATGCAAAACGATCAGCGTCGTAAATCCTGTCAATAGAAACATAAATGAGAAACAGGCGTTGCTGCCGCTCATCGATGTGAGTGAATATAGTCTTTGAACACCAGTGCTTGCTGTGCCTGCTGGGCTTTGCGTGCAATGGCAAATGCAGCCAATGAAAGGGCGGCCAGAAGGGCAACCTCCACGGGGCCAACAGGCACACCGCCACGCACCCACAGCAATGCTGCCATGGTGGTTGCAGCAGCTGCAACAGCAGATGTCCACTTTGACACCGTGTGAAGCAGGCCCAACCGTGCATGCGCCTGTGATGGTAATGGGGGTGGTGAATACAATGGGCAACAGAAGACAGGTGAATATCATCATTCCCAGTTGGAATACATACCGTGCTGCATGCTTTGCAATGCTTGGTGTGTGAATCATAACGGTCCAGCAGCACTCGGCGGTCTGTGATGCGTGGTCCCCATGATACATAGCGATTGGGGCCCCAGGGACCACCATTGCCTTGCTGTGGATCATCCAGCCACTGGCGCACACGCGTTACCATGGCGTCTGCTGATGTGGGCAACCAGTACAACCTGTGTAGGTGGTGGTTATGCAATGTGCATGCTGCAATTGTTGTGCATGCAAGAAACCTGGCCCACGTACGCTTTCCAAGTAGCCCCATTTTTGTTGGCTTCCTGCACCAAATCATGTTCCAATTGATGCAAAAACACAGAGTCACCGTCCAACACTTCCATCCTGAGTATGCAAAAATCCAAGAACTCCATGTCAAACATGCCAGTGTACCACCACACACTCCACGCACACACACACACCTGTTGAAAGCATGATCCATCCACTTGGGCTTGAATTTGGCAAGCTTCAGTGGAAAGGCAGTGGAATCGGTGCGCTGCGTGGCAATAAGACGACTAACACCAGGAGAGACGGGCACGCAAAAGATGCTAAACAAAAACACCCCTCCTCCCATTTTAGCTGGCAATTGGGCGGTGTACTGCAGGCGGCAGGGTGGCTGAAAGGTCAGAGTTTGCTGTCCCTTGCCTGTGAAACTTGGCAATGTCACCCCAAAGATTCCCCAGGGATTCTCGTCCACACTTCTTATGGGCTGCATGGCAAACTGTCCGCATTGCGTTTTGTACCGGTTGCCTTGGACGCCATGATGTGACCATGGGACATGTGAAGGGTCGGCAACATTTTCCAACAGTGTTTCAAAGTCATCTGATAAGAAAATGGGGGCACAGGTTGATGTATATGCAGAACACCACAGAACTAAAGCACGTCCCGCATACATGGCACAGTTCGTGCAAACGGCTCCATGGTGTTCCAGACAGGCCCCACTGGCACATACTCCTCTGCAAAATCGTCCAGCACCAGGCCTGTAGCAGCTGCCAGCTCCGGTGTCGCAGAATCCCCCCATACCCACAGCAAGCCCCGGGCTTGGCGGGTGGGAAAGGCCTCCACACATGCACGAGGGGATGCCAAAGCATTGGCATGCGACTTGGCATCTGCAGCGTTGGGCACTCGCACACATGCCCCTGATGATGCAAACTCATAGCCATGATAGGCACATTGGAGCTTGTTGTCCTCCACACGCCCCTCTGACAGGGCGGCAAGGCGGTGCGGGCACCTGTCCAAAAAGGCGTTCCAGGTGGTGCCGTCGTACCACAATACCAGGTTTTTGTTGAGCAAAGTCGTGGGGTGTGGCTTGGTTGGGTCGAGGTCGTCTATGATGGCAGCTGGATACCACTGCTGCTGCCAGTTGTATTGAGAAGACTGTGTCTGCAGTGGAGGTGGGTGTTCAACACTGGGTGTGACTGGGCTTGTATCCATTACAGACATACCTGCTGCTCTGAAATAGTGTGTGATTGCTGCAAAACAGTGTCAGCAGTTGCTCTTGGTGGTGTGGCAAGATGAACATGCTGTTGCGGGATGAAGAGTGAGTTGTACAGATCGTGCCAATGTTTGCATAGCAGCATGTCTACCTTGATTCTACGAGTGTATAGTGTTCCGTTGAGGTGAGATGAAAAGCTGGTCGACACTCGATGCGTATGCAACGCTACGATGGTGCGCCCAAGTGGCGTGACCACCGAGCCTGATGGTGTTGTGTGTGTGTGCATGATGTGCTGTACTGCGTGTAGAATGATGAGATCAGTTGAGAGACAATGAAAAATAGAAAGACAATTGTGCCAGCTGCAAGGAAATCACACAACAGTTGTTACCCGGTGCACTGCATGCAAGAAGTCACATACATAAGCTTGTCATGTTGTCGTCAAATCATCAACAGCAACAGCAACAGCAACTCACCAACACGTCACCGTCATCCATCATTTCTCTGCGTTTACGTAGTCTTTGAACACCAATGCCTGCTGATGCTCGTGCGCCAGGTATGCAACACCATAGGCAACCATTGACACAGCAGCAAGCACACCAACCTCCACGGGGCCCACAGGCACACCGCCACGCACCCACAGCAATGCTGCCATGGTGGTTGCCGCAGCGACAACAGCGGATGTCCATTTTGACACCGTGTGAAGCAGGCCCAGCCGTGCATGTGCCTGTGGTGGTGATGAACATGATGGATGTGTCAACAAAGCACATATGTTAGTCTTCATTTCCATACATACCGTGCTGCATGCTTTGCAATGTTTGGTGTGTGATTCATAACGGTCCAGCAGCACTCGGCGGTCTGTGATGCGTGGTCCCCATGATGCATAGCGATTGGGGCCCCAGGGACCACCATTGCCTTGCTGTGGGTCATCCAGCCACTGGCGCACACGCGTTACCATGGTGTCTGCTGATGTGGGCAACCAGTACAACCTGTGTAGGTGGTGGTTGTGCGATGTGCATGCTGCAATTGTTGTGCATGCAAGAAACCTGGCCCACGTACGATTTCCACGTAGTCCCCTTTGTGTTGGCTTCCTGCACCAAATCATGCTCCAGCCCATGCAGAAACACCAAGTCACCGTCCGACGATTCCATCCTGTGTGTGACAATTATCAGCATGTCAACAATTTCAAATTAGTCCATAATCATTGTGGGCAGCAGCACCACCACATAACCAACCTGTAATAAGCGTGATCAATCCATGTGGGCTTGAGTTTGCCAAGCTTGATTGGCAATGCAGTGGAATCGGTGCGAATGATGGCGAAAAAGCGACTCACACCAGGAGACATGGGAACACAATACATTGTAAACCAGTACGACCCTCCTCCCATCTTGGCAGGGTATTGACCAGTGAGCTGCAGGCAAGAGGGTGGATGATAAGTCATGGTCAGCTGACCCTCGTTTGAAAAGTAGCCTGGCCACGCTGCGCCAATGACCCCACCAGGTTTGTCCACGTTGGACATGAGCTTCATCGCAAATTGCCCAAAATCAACATGAAACCTATTGCCTTGGATCTTGTGATGTGCAAACGGTGCGTGCGAGGGGTCGACAACATTTTCCAGCAGCGTTTCAAAATCACCTGAGGATTTAGGAGGTTGATGGGTGTACGGTGCATGTCACTGGATCCAGCACAACCATGCCCCCCCTCTTGTGCACCCACCCACACACATGGCATAATTTGCATAAAGGGTTCCATCAAGTCAACAACAGGTCCTTTTGCTTCATGATCCTCTGCAAAGCCATCCATCACCAGGTCTGTGGTAGCTGCCAGCTCCGGTGTTGCAGAGTCCCCCCACACCCACAGCAAGCCCCGTGCTTGGCGGGTGGGAAAGGCCTCCACACATGCACGAGGGGATGCCAAAGCATTGGCATGCGACTTGGCATCTGCAGCGTTGGGCACTCGCACACATGCCCCTGATGATGCAAACTCATAGCCATGATAGGCACATTGGAGCTTGTTGTCCTCCACACGCCCCTCTGACAGGGCGGCAAGGCGGTGCGGGCACCTGTCCAAAAAGGCGTTCCAGGTGGTGCCGTCGTACCACAATACCAGGTTTTTGTTGAGCAAGGTCGTGGGGTGTGGCTTGGTTGGGTCGAGGTCGCCTATGATGGCAACGGGATACCACTGCTGCTGCCAGTTGATGGGCTTGGTTGTGGAGGGTGCGGGCTGTGGGTATTGGCAGCGGGGTGTGTGTTGGTGGCGAGGTTGTAAAACAAAGCAATTCCCACCAGCTGACCTGCGCACTGCCATTGATCTTGCGCTCCACTACAGGGCGCTCAGCAACCGATGAATCCCCTCCCTGTTTGTTGACGGGTTTTGTAACTCACACGTGATGATGGTTGCTGACTGTAACACAAAGAAGAGCGGGGAGCCTTGTTTGCGCGTGGCTCGTGATTGATCTGTATGATCTCGCATACCATGTCATTGCGAATGATGGAGGATGTTCTCTGACGCCTGGCTGATAATACGCGTGGCGCCAGCTCATGATGATCTTTACGCGAGATCAAGCTCGGGGAAACTGCACGGATGGTGGCTTTGACTGTCAACATGCTTTGTGGTTGTAGTGTTGGATGGTTTGGATGTATTATTCAATAGCAAAGTAACCGTTCTGGCCAAAGTAGCACAGAAAATGCTGCAGGCATGTCACTACCAGCTTCTTTTTACGATATCGCACTCAGTTCTCTTCCATATTGATCATTACTCGCTGCTCTCAACAAGCCATGGAAATCTCATGGACCCACAGCACAGCCCAGCCCCCGCAGGGTTGCTGGGCGTCAACAGCATGCGCGGTGAGAAAAGACAAAGCGTGCTGGTGAAAGAGAGCACCTCGTCCAATGATATCTACCTGTATCTACGTAACTGTGACTGGAACAGCTGGGTAACAGACAAGCGCAACGATGACATGCATCCCCTCATGTATGAGAGTGCTGTAGTGTCCAGTATGCATACATGGTCAGTATATAGCAGTTCGTCCATCATGGCCGCCCTCTGTCTGTTGCCCCCGGCACTCATGCTGCAGTGAACTAGTACAGGCTGCACAACACGTGCCAGCTGCAAGAAAAGCGCGGACGCTACTCACACATTTGTTACCCGGTGCACTGCATACGAGTAATACATCAAGCTTGTCATCATCAAGTCACCAAAGTCATCATCATCAACAACAACTCATATACACGTCAGCATCATCATCCATTATTTCTCTGCGTGTTTATAGTCTTTGAACACCAGCGCCTGCTGAAGCTGTTGTGCTAGGTATGCCACACCGCAGGCAACCAATGACACAGCAGCAAGCACACCAACCTCCACGGGGCCCACAGACACACCGCCACGCACCCACAGCAGCGCTGCCATGGTGGTTGCTGCGGCTGCAACAGCGGATGTCCACTTTGACACCGTGTGAAGCAGGCCCAACCGTGCATGTGCCTATGATGGTAATGAAGATGATGGATGTGTCAACAAAGCGCACATGATTGTCCTCATTCGCATATATACCGTGCTGCATGCTTTGCAATGTTTGGTGTGTGATTCATAACGGTCCAGCAGCACTCGGCGGTCTGTGATGCGTGGTCCCCATGATGCATAGCGATTGGGGCCCCAGGGACCACCATTGCCTTGCTGTGGGTCATCCAGCCACTTGCGCACACGTGATACCATGGTGTCTGCTGATGTGGGCAACCAGTACAACCTGTGTAGGTGGTGGTTATGCAATGGGCATGCTGCAATTGTTGTGCATGCAAGAAACCTGGCCCACGTACGATTTCCAAGTGGCCCCATTTTTGTTGGCTTCCTGGACCAAATCATGTTCCAATTGATGTAGAAACACCGAGTCACCATCCAACACTTCCATTCTGTGTATGCAAAAATTCCAAGAATTCCATGTCAAACATGCCAGTGTACCACCACACACTCCACAGACACACACACACCTGCTGAAAGCATGATCCATCCACTTGGTCATGAATTTGGCAAGCTTCAGTGAAAAGGCAGTGGAATCGGTGCGCTGCGTGGCAATAAGACGACTCACCCCAGGAGAGATGGGCACGCAAAAGATGCTAAACAAAAACACCCCTCCTCCCATTTTAGCTGGCAATTGGGCGGTGTACTGCAGGCGGCAGGGTGGCTGAAAGGTCAGAGTTTGCTGTCCCTTGCCTGTGAAACTTGGCAATGTCACCCCAAAGATTCCCCAGGGATTCTCGTCCACACTTCTTATGGGCTGCATGGCAAACTGTCCGCATTGCGTTTTGTACCGGTTGCCTTGGACGCCATGATGTGACCATGGGACATGTGAGGGGTCGGCAACATTTTCCAACAGTGTTTCAAAGTCATCTGATAAGAAAATGGGGACACAGGTGGATGTATATGCAGAACACCACAGAACTAAGCACACCCCGCATACATGGCACAGTTCGTGCAAAAGGCTCCATGGTGTCCAAGACAGGCCCCACTGGCACATACTCCTCTGCGAAATCGTCCATCACCAGGTCTGTAGCAGCTGCCAGCTCCAATGTTGCAGAATCCCCCCATACCCACAGCAAGCCCCGTGCTTGGCGGGTGGGAAAGGACTCCACACAGGCACGAGGGGATGCCAAAGCATTGGCATGCGACTTGGCATCTGCAGCGTTGGGCACTCGCACACATGCCCCTGATGATGCAAACTCATAGCCATGATAGGCACATTGGAGCTTGTTGTCCTCCACACGCCCCTCTGACAGGGCGGCAAGGCGGTGCGGGCACCTGTCCAAAAAGGCGTTCCAGGTGGTGCCGTCATACCACAACACCAGGTTTTTGTTGAGCAAGGTGGTGGGGTGTGGCTTGGTAGGGTCGAGGTCGTCTATGATGGCAACGGGATACCACTGCTGCTGCCAGTTGAAGGGCTTGGTGGTGGAGGGTGCCGGCTGTGTATATTGGCAGCGGTTTCTGTGAGGATGGCGAGGTTGAAAAACAAAGCAATACCCACCAGCTGACCTGCGCACTGCCATTGATCTTGCGCTCCACTACAGGGCGCTCAGCAACCGATGAATCCCCTCCCTGTTTATTTGTTGGCGGGTTTTGTAACTCACACGTGATGATGTATGACACACAAAAAAGAGCGGGGAGCTTGGTTCATCAATAATCTGTGTGATTCATCATACCATGTCATTGCGAATGATAGCGGATGTTCTCTGACGCCTGGCTGATAAGACGCGTGGCGCCAGCTCGTTACGATCTTTACGCGAGATCAAGCTCGGGGAAACTGCACGGATGGTATCTTTGACTGCCAACATGCTTTGCGGTGGTCACGATGGATGATGTGGATTATTTTGTTTGTTGCTAGCAAAGTAATCGTTGTGGCCAAAGTAGCACAGAAAATAACCGCTTCAGCAATGCTGAAGTCTGGCCAGCTTCTTTCCACGATATCGCACTTGATTCTCTTCAGTATTGATAATTGCTCGCTGCTCTCAACAAGCCATGGAAACAGGCGCACACGTATCTCATGGCCCAACAGCACAGCCAGCCCCAACAGAGTGCTGGGTGTCAACAGTACGTGCAGTGAGAAAAGATAAAGCGTGCTGGTGAAAGAGAGACACAAGCTGCGTTGCAAAACAACAGCTGGGCAACGGACAAGCGCAATGATACCATGCCTCCCCCCAGCAATGTGGGAATACTGTGGTGTCCAATTTGCATACATGGTCAATATATAGCAGTTTGTCCATCATGGCCGCGCTCTGTGTCCGTTGCCCCCGGCCCCCATACTGCAGTGAACTAGTGCGGGCTGCACAACACGTGCCAGCTGCAAGGAAAGCGCGGACGCTACTCACAGAGTTGTTACCCGGTGCACTGCATACGAGTCATACATCAAGCTTGTCACGTCATCATCAAGTCATCATCGCCATCATCATCCACAAAAACTCATCAACAGGTCACTGTCACCATCATCATCATCCATCATTTCTCCGCGTGTACATAGTCTTTGAATACCAGTGCTTGCTGCGCCTGCTGGGCTTTGCGTGCAATGGCAAACGCAGCCAATGAAAGGGCGGCCAGAAGGGCAACCTCCACAGCGCCAACAGGCACACCGCCACGCACCCACAGCAGCGCTGCCATGGTGGTTGCTGCAGCTGCAACAGCGGATGTCCACTTTGACACTGTGTGAAGCAGGCCCAAACGAGCATGTGCCTGTGGTGGTGATGGTGATGAGGGTGGTGAATACAATAGGCTACAGAAGACCGGTGAATATCATCATTCCCATCATCATTCCCAGTTGGAATGCATACCGTGCTGCATGCTTTGCAATGTTTGGTGTGTGAGTCATAACGGTCCAGCAGCACTCGGCGGTCTGTGATGCGCGGGCCCCATGATGCATAGCGATTGGGGCCCCAGGGACCACCATTCCCAACGTTTGGGTCGTTATACAATTGCCGAAAACGAGCAACCAGGGTGTCTGCTGATGTGGGCAACCAGTACAACCTGTGTAGGTGGTGGTTATGCAATGTAAATGCTGCAACCTGTTGTGCATGCAAGAAAGCTCACCCACGTACGTTTTCCAAGTAGCCCCATTTGTGTTGGCTTCCTGCACCAAATCATGTTCCAATTGATGCATAAACACAGCGTCACCGTCCAACACTTCCAGGCTGTGTGTGTCGTAACAGAAGGGCATGATATGGTGACACTGATAGCGGCATATAATCATGAAAAGGATCATACCCAGACAGTGCATGTGCCACCCATGTAGGAATGAACTTCATTATCCAAGAAAACTTTGCAGGTTGAAATATGGTAATAAGCTTGCAGGTTCCAGGCCGCACTGGGATACTTATTACGGTTGTAGTAGAGGTTTGTCCAACATACTGGACAACACATGGGAAATGATATGTGAGCAAGGTTTCAATGCCTTGGATGTTTCGATATTGTGCACCAAGGCTCAAAGGAGAGGGCACATCCACGGGTTTAAGTGAATAGAGCCCAAACGACATACTATTTCTACTCCCCAATGGACCGTGGTGGGCGAAGGGGATATGACCCGGATCAAAAGCATTCTCAAGCAGGGTCTCAAAATCATCTGTGGTAGATTTTTGTGTAAGTAAAGCACAAATGTGTCTGTTCCATGCTGCAGGCATGCAAATTGATACAACCATGCCCAAAGGTACACATACATGGCAACATTCGAGCAAACATCAAAGCATCGGATGTATCGCTCTCAAAAGCAGGTGCAGATGAAGCTGCTAGGCCTGGTGTCTGTGGATCCCCCCACACCCACAATAATCTGCTGGAAACCTTGGCAGGATACACTTGTGCACACGAACGAGGGGATGCCAAAGCATTGGCATGCGACTTGGCGTCTGCAGCATGGGGCACTCGCACGCATGCCCCTGATGATGCAAACTCATAGCCATGATAGGCACATTGGAGCTTGTTGTCCTCCACACGCCCCTCTGACAGGGCGGCAAGGCGGTGCGGGCACCTGTCCAAAAAGGCGTTCCAGGTGGTGCCGTCATACCACAACACCAGGTTTTTGTTGAGCAAGGTGGTGGGGTGTGGCTTGGTTGGGTCGAGGTCGTCTATGATGGCAATGGGATACCACTGCTGCTCCCAGTTGATGGGCTTGGTGGTGGAGGGTGCGGGCTGTGTCTATAGGTGGCGGGGTGTGTTGTGATGATGGCGAGGGTGAGAAACAAAACAACATCCACCAGCTGACCTGCGCACTGCCATTGATCTTGCGCTCCACTACAGGGCGCTCAGCAACCGACGAATCCCCTCCCTGTTTATTTGTTGGCGGGTTTTGTAACTCACGTGATGATGTATGACACAAAATGAGCGGGGAGCATGTTTTCACGAGGTTCATCAATGATCTGTGTGATTCATCATACCATGTCATTGCGAATGATAGCGGATGTTCTGTGACGCCTGGCTGTTCGTACGCGTGGCGCCAGCTCATGATGATCTTTGCGCGAGATCAAGCTCGGGGAAACTGCACGGATGGTGGCTTTGGCTGTCAACATGCTTTGCGGTTGTGATGATGGATGATGTTGATTATTTTGTTAGTTGCTAGCAAAGTAATCGTTGTGGCCAAAGTAGCACAGAAAATAACCGCTGCAGGAATGCTCAAGTCTGGCCAACTTCTTTCCACGATATCGCACTCAGTTCTCTATCATATTGATCATTACTCACTGCTCTCAACAAGCCATGGAAACAAGCCCACACATATCTCATGGACCAATAGCACAGCCAGCCCCAACAGGGTTTGCTTAGTGTCAACAGCATGCGCGGTGAGAAAAGACAAGAGCGCATTGGTGAAAGAGAGCACCTCTTCCAATGATTGATATCTACCTGTATCTACGTAGCTGTGGCAACTGGTACACAAACACACATAAATGATACCTACAACAGGTTGTGATGCAAAGCAACAAGTGGGGCAAAAGACAAGCAGGACAGGGTGGTACATGCACAGCTCGCTGACCATATGCATGTACCCACAGGGCCCGAAATAAAAGGGTATGGAAAACAAGATGAGATACTACCAAGTAATACTAGGTATGAATCTGACTGACTGAGGTTGTGTTTATTAGGACAAAAACACAAAAACATGGTACCAACAAGAAGGACAAACACACAAACACACCTGTGCAATGTGCACATTCACAAAGGGCACATATGACGACGCCCTGGTACAACAACATGAATAATAGTCATGTGTGGGGGTCATCGCAATGATGCGTCTCATGAGCCATACAGTTGGAACATATGTACAAAACGTGACTGCAGCTTGTGCATGGCACCAATGCAGCGCTGCACAAATAAGATTGATGGTGGTAATGTACAACTACACATGTCCTAGCTATCAATGTGTCAGCAAAAAGTGATCCATTTTGCTGTTTCCCAGCAGTATATATATCAATATAGTTGTACACCGCATATAAAATACACATCATCTTGGTGCACGCATATACCCGAGATACCAGCAACGCATGTTGTACTTGTTGTCAAGGTCACTAGTAATAGAACCGATCGTGTTCATTGCAATGCCCTGCCTCCACAAAACACACCAAGTCTCCAATGCGCAATGATAGCATTTGCCCCCCGTACATAAGAATGCTGTAGTGTCCAAGTTGCACACACGGTCAATTCATAGCAGGTTGTCCATCATGGCCGCGCTCTGTGTCTGTTGGCCCGGCCCCATACTGCAGAAGCATTCCATGACCACCCTATGGCAGGTTGATGAGAAAATCAGCCTCTGGCTGCTTCATGCCTACCGCTGCAGGGTTGGGTGCAGCAAGCACCATATCAGAAGGCAACACATTGCTCGCAACTGCATCTCCGGACAATGGCATGGCCGTGGAGGCTGGCAGGGGTGGCAATGCGGCACATGCTGCCTGTGGACATGGGTCCTGGGATGCGCCAACCATGGTGTTGACCAAAAGTGGTGTAGTGGCATCGGGGGCGCTGTCGCTATGTGTGAGGAGCTCGGTTGGCATATCCTCTGTCACATTGCCCAACATGGCCATGATGGGGTCTGGGTGGGTGGGTGTGATGGTGGCGGTTGTTTATGACAGTACACGCATGTAGTAGAATTGCACAGTAGTCACACATACCATCCATGTCTTGCGTCATTGCATCCAGCATCTGGGTGAGCATCCGCGTCGAAGGAGGACGGGGCAGCAACTCTGAGAAACAACGACTCACACCTTTGCCCCCACCCAGGGCAATCATCTGACCAGACGCCTCACTCCATTGGCGCACGAGGGTCGGCCTCTGGTGCGTGGCTGGCTCTGGTGCAGACGCTCGAGATGCCAGCTTCTGAGGGTTGCTATTGTTGTTGTTGTTCTCATTGTTGTTGTTCTGGGTGGCATGTTGCTGTGCAGCATTAGCAACTCCATTGGACAGGGTGCAGCTGTAGGTGCGCATGGTGGGGCTTCCAGACACCGGTGGGTGGTCGTACTGAGGACGAGGCTGTGATGGGGGTGATGGTATTGTGAATACCTGGTCAAGCCATGCATACCTGCAAAGGATACACAAACACCCACCCTCCCAAGCAGCCACATACCATGCTGTTATGTCGCTCCTGCATGGCCCTGGGGTGCCACCTGCTCATCCCATGATACCCCTCCATCCCACCACTAAATGCAGGCCCCGGATACCCTCCACGTCCCCCCCCCATCCAGTATCCCCCATCCCCTCCATACCCCCAGCGCTCTGGATACCCACCCTGTCGCCGGTGGGGTGGTGGCCCCCACAGGGGCTCCGAGTGCGCAGGCCCCAGCTGGCACGCGAGCTCCTCTCGGCTGACAAACCGGGGTGGCATGGGATGATATTCTTCCATTGGGTGGTAGTGCCCATCAAAGCCTGCGTATGGCCCACTGACAAGGTGCTGTGGTGGCATACCACTACCATTGTGCATGCCGCCATAGGCCTCTACTTGAGCAGGATAGCCCCGTGCCTCGCGTGCCTCCATGCCCTGGGAACTGCCCGTCTCATACACGGTTGCAGCAAACGGGTTGTGCGTCTCACGGTTGGCGTGCGGGTGAAATGCAATGGGTGCCCCACCATTTCCTCCCTCGTTGGCAACGTTGGATCCTTGCTGGTCGTGCTGCACATACACGCCCGAGCCATGCCGCTGCAACTGTGCAGAAAGCACGGTGGAGCCAAATGCACCCACCTCAGTCAAGCTGCTGCGCATGGATGGTCCACTGCCCACAAAGCTGTGCGACGCATGAATAGACAAAGGTGCAATGTCAATATCTGCTGTCGTGTCGTCCAGCTGCTCCAGGGCATTGTGCGAGTGTCCAAACGACCGGGAATGTGCCAGTGTAGGGACAGATTGCATCTTGCTGCTGTGGTGGTTGTAGCCATCAGGTTGCTGCTCGTCCACACGCACTCGTTTGGTAAACGAGTGTGGCGCAGGTCCACCGTTGTTGATGCTGCATGGGGTGTCGTGCGCGTCAGGAAACACCACGCCAATGGCACGCAGCTTTTTACTGTGCAGCACAATCTTGCTGAGGCCGGTCTGGTCGTCAGAATCCTCCTTAAAGTTGACATAGGCCTCTGCTTCTGGGCCTTTGAGTTGGCGCACTGCAAGATCATAAGCACGTGCTGCTTCTGCCTCCCTGTTGTGTTGGAGGGGTGATTTGTATTGTACGCATGGCCATCATCACATCTTGTCAGCATTACACACGTACGTTGGGAAGAGCTCTCGGTACTTCCATTGCCTGTTGACCATCACCTTGGCCTCCCACTTGTTCTTCTTGCGGCTGACACCACGATACCTGTGTGTGTTGTTGTGAAATGTGCATACACAGACATGATGTACCATCATACACGCAATATTGACAACCAAGCAACAAAACACTACAACACACATATTTCAAAGACTACCCTTCCCCCCCAAAAAAAACACCCCCCCACACACACGTACTTGGATGACTTGTCCATTGGCTTGACCCCAAGGCGCTTTTGCAACACCTCCCTGTTGACCTTCATTTTCTCCAATTCGGCAATTTCCTTCATATCATATAAATGGACAGGGTAATTGGTTTGTGCCATGTCGCCATGGAGGGCCAGTGCGACTTTGTCATACACACGTGCAGCTTCTTCTTGGCTGCTATAGTAGCCCAGGTGGGTAACCTGGCGGTGGCAGAGGTACTGGTTGAGTGTTGTCGCACAATAGAAGAAACAGGGGGTTATATTTACATTGTTGTGGTCGTTATGTGGCAGGTATTAGTACATACCACGCATGCCCTCTCGGCAAACACATGCAAGCAAAAGAAACATACTATGCGCAACAAGACACACACCCATTACCCCCCTCCCCACACACCTTTTGGTCGACGATGATTCGCGCCTGCCATTGGTTTTTGCGGTTGGTGGCCCCCACCCCAAAAAACTTGCTTGTACGGGGCTTCAAGTGCAGCATGCGTCGCTGCTGCTGTTGCACCTGTGTGTGAGAACGGGTGATGTGTGTAGTTACCAATATACAACAACAGACAGCCAAAACCGCCAGCACAAACAAATACGCATTGATAAAGAACAACACACCAAATACATACCCGTGCACGGTCTTGCTTGAGCACCTCTTTGACCAATTCACGTGGTAGATCATGCATGTCGGGGATCTGTGGTGGATGGCAGGTGATTGAAAATGGTCAACACGGGCAACATGCACTTGCGTGAGAACCATCAACCACACATCCCCCCCCACCCCCCACCCCCATCATCATACCGATTGGTCGTGGTACATTTCCTCAGGAAAGTTGAGCTTCATAGGGTTAGAGTACAATCCAATTGCAGCACGATCATAGGCCCTGGCAGCCTCCTCCTCTGTGTCATAGTAGCCCACAGACACACCCGACTTGCCCAGATTGGCCACCTGTGACGCCACACAGTGGTGTGGGTACATGCGCAATGACCCGGGTGTCTCCCGGGACCGTGTACCAAGTCATACCACACCAACACCATCCAATCCACCTCGATCCACCACACACCTTGATCTGAACACGCCACTTGCGTTTCTTCTTGTCGAAGCTCACACCACGAAAGTTGCTCTTGGTAGCAGGGCCATCCGATCCGGAACTCTGGCCAAGAAAGCTGCCTGCTTGACCAGATACAACATAGTCATCGCCCAATGAAGAACCACCAGTTGTTGTGTCACGATACGTGACCGACGACGGTTCAGCGCCTTGAAGTGCACTGCTTTCCTCCTGACATCCCGCAAAACTCTCCTCGTGGTTGTTCAAACTCGTGGGCTGCGACCCTGAATCGTCCTCATCAGCTGGAGTGGTGGATGTGCTAGTGTTTTGCTGCTCTCTAATGTCCAATAGGGTATTGTTTGGCTGGAGTTGTGTCATGAGCATGGCCGCGTTTGGTTCGTCGGCTATTTCCATGCTCTGCAGGCACACGATCGGGATGCGCTGCTGTACTGATATAATGTGTGGAAGTATGGAGGGCAAGGGAGGCTTGGTTGCGCAACAACTGGCGCCAACAAGTTGCGATGATTGTGTGTTTGTGAATCAAGTCGCAGGGGGAAAACGGCAATCAAGGATGTATGGATGTGCGTCTGGTAATGATCCTGCACGTTTCGAGGAGTGTCGCAGGTGAAATTGTGGTTGGTTAATGGGAAAAATGTCAAGAAAAGACGTTTCCGTGGCTGAGCCAATTTGCAGCCAGCAGGAGGACGATCGGACAGGGGGTCCGGGTTTGAAATTGCTCACCCCCACATAAAATAGGTGCCGAGGAGGGGTCAAAAGGGGTCAAAAGAGGGTCGTGGGTGTTAATGGGTGTCTATTTATCGATCTCAGTCGTGGCTGTTGGCGAAGAAAGACACAAACAGGTTTGAAGCTACGTGGTGGGGCTTGAACACAGGGGACACCTCGCGCGTGAGTTACTTGTATCTCACAACACACTTGCGCGTGAGTCTTGTATCTCACAACACACTCGCTCCTTGTATGGACACTCAACTGCCAAAACCGTTGTCAAAAATACATCTCAAAAACCGAAAACTTCATCATCAATACATTTATCACAATTATTATCTTCATCGGTATCTTCTTCTACATCATCGATCTTGCAGGTATGTATAGTGCAGCAAAGTGTGTATCGCCTACATTGCACTGTATACAATACAACCATCAATACAGTAGGCCACAGGTACATTATGGCAGCCATGAGCCACGCTCTCCACCTGCCTCTCCATCTGCAGCAAACCTGTGCACACATCCCGTGTGATTTGAATGACTACCATGATATTTATGGGGGATTCTTGTCAAGCCAATCATACAATATTGTAATACTGTAAATGCATGCACACCAGCAAAACATACCGAAACGTCACATTGCCAGCATCATCTTGCTCCACAGTCTCGAGTGTTTTTGTCCCCCCCACTTTTGCCGCCTTTTGCTGCTGTGTCCTGCGCACCTCTGCAGCACTCTGCTTGGATGCTTGCACACCAAGGGACGCCTCCATGGCCACCAGCTGTTCCTCCATGGCATCATACTCAGCCTTGAGGCGTCGCTGCTTTTCACGCAACTCATCCAGCAACAGGCGACTGCGTGCTTGCTGTGTGGAGGAGACAAGGGTGTACATGTGTGTTTGACTTGGTTGACACACACTGAAAATGACATTGCTGCAAAACACACTCATGTACACTCACCCACTACCCCAATATACCTCAACCTCCCCCGAGTCAGCCCCCCCCCCGGTATGTGCCGTCCACGCCACCCTCCCGCTCTTGGGCTTGCGATCCACACCCCGGAGCATGGCATCTGTTAAATCACGCTGCACCTGTGCCTCATTGAGTGCAGCCTGTACAGCAGCATGGTCCTTGATGGCCTCCACCACATCCAGGTAGATTTCCTTGCGTCTTCGATCCATGTCCACCCCCCGAAAGCGGGCATCGTCTGCCACACGACCACGGACGGCAACCCAGGAGCCAGCAGCCAGCAGGCGGACGTCTTGCTCAAGGAGGAGTTGTCGGAATGCTTCCTCACGATTGGCAACTTCCTCGGCAGCTTCTCGTTGTGCTTTGAGCTGTATTTGGGGGGTGTGTGTTTTGGGGGGAAAGTGTGGGGTGCTTGATCAAGGCAGTGGATCAGCATGTGTTGTGTGTTGTAGGTATATGTAGAGCATTTGCATACTTGACAGGATACACACCCACCAAATACACCACTCCCAAACACCCCCACACACCATGAGCTGATATTTCTTGTACACACGCTGTCGTTCCCTGTCATTCTCCACCCCATCATAGCGCTCATCACCCTCCACGTCCCTCTTGGCAAGTTTCCAAGGCACACCCTCCTTAATGCATGCCTCTCGTAGCAATCCCTGTGTGTGGTGTTTATTTATAATCAGTACATACTATTCGTGCGTATCATATGCACACATTGTTAGTACACAGTGCATACATTATTGGTACACCACCCCTCCCATATTCATAAGTAGTACACACATGAACCACTACCCAACACCACCCCTCCCACCCCCTTTCCCACCCCCTTGAACCACCCCCAATACCACCCCTCCCACCCCCCTACCATGAATGCAGTAGCTGCCTCAGCACGTGCCTCCTCCTCCTCCTGCAGCAATGCAGTTGCCCGTGCCTCTAAAAGTGCACGTAGGTCTGCTTCTGCCAACACATCAGACCATTGGTTTGGATCTGATTCCATTGCTGCAAGTGCACCCTTCGCCTGTGTGATGTAATGTGATGTGGTTTGATGTGTGTATGTAGGGGTGGGTGAGAGATGCGGGGTTGTGATGGTACACATGGAGAGGAATTGGGCAATATGTGTCTATATATTGTATATGAAAGAGAGGGAGAAAGAGAGAAAGTCCTATCAATCTCAACCATCACACAACACCATCACACAGTACACTACAGCCCACACTACAACCCACAATACATTACAAACCCACCCACCCACACCTTGTCCCATGTAGTCACACTAGTCACAGGCAGCAAGTCCATGGCAGCTTTAAATGCAGCAGTGGCACGTTTACGAGCAGCAGCACGTGCCTCTGCCTCTGCCATGGCTGCTTCTGCTTCCTTTCCTACTTTGACTGCCAGATCAGCAGCAGCCTATGTGTGTGGGGGGGCAGTTGTGCACGTGTTGTGCATGTGGGGTGTGTTTGTATGTGTTGGTGTTGGGGTTTTGATGTTGAGGTTTGGGTGTAGAGGTTTGCAAGCCGTGTGAGGGTGTATTCGCAACAATACAATTGTTCAATCGCAAATGTGTTGTGAGGGTGTACGCAATGGTGTTGTGAGGGTGTGTACGCAATGGTATTGTGGGGTGTTGCATGCACACATATACAGCCAAAACACCCACCCACACCCACCCACACCCACCCAAACACCCATATCACACATACCGTCACAGCAGTGGCAGTCAACTTGAGACCCTGATACAATAAACTAGTCGCAAACGCACCCCATGCACTCCCCTTGCCATCCTCAGCATTCCCACCACCACCAGTCCCCCCTGTATTCGCGCTGCTACTCCCACTCCCAGCGACTGCTGCTGTTTTCACACGAGATGGTGTGGCTGGTGTGCTGCTGCTGGATAATGCATTCCCAGCAGTTCCAGCACTTGCACCAGCAGCAGTACCCCCCTTGGCTGTTTTTGCTGGTTGTGCTGAGGAGGAGGAGGAGGAAGGTGGTGTGCCAGGTTGCACACGAGCAGCGGCCCACTTGGGTGTGGCGGTGTTGGTAACTGCTGCGTTGGTTTTATTGGGGATGATGACATCAGCATTGGTATCCAAGCCCAGCATGCCTGCGAGCGGGTATGATGATGTGTGTTGTTGTTGTTGCTGCTGCTGATGTGTTTACCACATGAGATATATGGTGAACGTGGTGGGTTGTGGATGTGTATACAGTAGTACACCATTTGTAAACCATCTGTACACAATTTGCACACACCAACCGCCACCCTACACACACACCACCCTACACACCACCACCACCTACCAAGCACATCTGCAGCCCTGGGCAGTGATTTCCCAGCCATACCCAACCGCTTCATTAGTGTATTTGCCAAGGAAGCCTCCTCATCAAATTGCTTTGACAGGGTGTCAAGACGTGTGCTCATGCGAGTGTATGTCTTTTCTGCTTCTTGCAACACCTCAGGGTTGGCACGTTTGGCTTTGACTTGGGCTCTGAGTTGACGCACTTGGGTTGCTTGTCGCTGGGTGGCACTTGCCTGTGGGGTGTGGTGGTGGGGATGATGTACCTTCTTGAACACACAGTCGTGACAATGATGAACAACATATGAATGCTCTCACCACCTATCACCGCTGCCACCACCAATCCTCCTCTTCCTCCTCCTCCTCATCAACAACAACCCCCTCCCATCATCATCATCACACCTGATTGACAAGCTTGGCCTCGGCATCAAACAAGCTATCAGTCACCCGCCTCAACAAAGTAAACAACCCCCGCATGCTCCCAGCCGCAGCACCCACCGCCCCAGCCACCGCCGCTCCCTCCCTAGCACTTTCCCCGGCCGCAGGGGCCCCCTCCCCTGCAGGGACCCCCTCGTACAGGGTCCCAGGCTCAGCAGCACCTTGTGTAACAAATGTGAATTTCAGGGCCTCTGCAGCAGAGGGGCGTGGCTGCTCCCCTGCCTTGCCCTGGGCAAAGACCACATGCCCAGCCGTGTCGACCTCTATGCGACGGGGGCGCAGCAGGGCAGCAGCCAGCTTCCAGCCAGCTTCCTCATTGGCATCCAGGACGGTGGTTTCTCTTGCAGGTGGACGAATGCTGTGTGTGAGGGTGTATGTTGGGGGGTGGTGCACATGGGGCTTGGTGCAAAAGAGAGGATTGCGACACCAATTGCGGTGTCAGACATACACATTCAGTTGCAAAATCACCATCAGCTGCAAGGCAATGCACTCACCAAATCTCCAGGTATGCATACAGCACTACACACAGCCCTACGCACACAGCTAGAAACAACACCGACAACACCAACAACACCAACACACTCTACTGTATACATACGTACCGTTGTCGCCACTCAAACAAGTCATAGTCAACATCTGCGAGCTGTCGGGCAAATGTTTTCAGTTGAGATGGAGTACGAAGGCGCTGCAAGGACAACTGCATCATTATGAGACCTGTGTGTTTTTGTGTGTGTATTTATGAACGTCTATGAATGTCTATGATGGTCAATGAACGCGTCAAAAGAAAGCAGAGGGGGGGATCATGTAGAGCAACCATGAAAACGACGTACATTACACAACGTGGATGCATGCGTGTGTGTGTGTATAGTGGGCTACACACACACACACCCAGCTGTAATAATATACAGCACATACACCGCAACCCCCAACACACCTGCAGAGTACATGTCGAATCGATCAGGTTTGTGTTGCTGCCACAGTACAGGGGACATTGCAAGGGAGAGAGGGGCCAGCATACGAGCAAGATCAGGGCCTTGTGTTGGCAATATATACTGTGTGTACGTGCGTGTATGTCTTGGTGATATATACGGTGTGTATGTGTTGATACTATATACTGTGTGTACATCACCCCCATTGTACCAGCATGCAACCCCAACCCCTACAGTACCCCTACATTCACCCCCCTGTACCAACGTGCACCCCATGCCTGTTCAGGTGCAGAGTATGCAGGGTCCATGATGGATTCATCCGGAACATAATTTGTGCCTGTTCGTAAATCCGCCATGGCACCCAGGTCTATGAACTTGAAGCGCTGTTGTGATTCATTGAGGATGACGTTGAGGGGCTTGACGTCACGATGCACCAGACCAGCTGCATGGAGTGCCTGGGTGTGTATATGGGTGTGTGTGATGGGATTGTAGTGATGAGATGAAGTTGGGCCATCATCATGAGGAATGGTATGAGAAATGATGTGCATTATAGCATATACAGGGAAAACAACAATGAGAACAATTGATATGCACCACCACATGGCACAACAACACCCCATGCATGGAGCTCCATCATGCACATCCCCCCCGCACACCCCATCATCCCCCATCACCCCCCCCACACAAAAACAACAATACACACCTGCAAATTCTCAAACAGCTGTTTCATCACAGTAGGCACGACTGCCTCTAGTGGTACACCCAAATCTGCTGCAATGGCTGAGAGACAATCACGACGGCGCAGGTAGTATGCAAGGGTATTACGCCCCTCATACCGCCATATCTGTATCATTGGGTGTGTGTGTAGTGTGCCAGTGAAGCCCATATATGTGCAGTGCAGATCACTCACACATCATAATCAGACATGCACACATGTAACCTTCACAACGTATGTCATCTCCACAAAAAGATACAATCTCCACAAAAAGATACACCCCCCAAGTCACATACCAGCCAGAGCCCTGGGGTGAGGCGTTTGTTGGCCTTGGTGTCCTCCTCATACACCTCACAAAACCCCAAGAAATCAGCTACTGCATCCTTGGCCGCTTTGGCAGCGTATACGTTGAGCACATGCTCCATTTCTGCCATCTCACTTGCACCCTGTGTGTGTATGTACACACATACACCGGTTGTAGTAGCACGTATGTGCGGGAGTGTATGCCGCACCCCCCCCTTGAAAAAACCCACACACCTTGACACGCTGCTTGACGCGCTTGAGCACGACGTGCTCCTCGGTGCCATTGCCCAACACGAGCTGCCCCTCAAAGACCTGCCCAAACGAACCCTCCCCCAGTATAGACTTGACCGTGATGTCGCTTGCAGGGTGGCGAACGCCTGTGTCACCTCGAGGTCTTGCAGTCTTGCCACTGGATGCAGTGGTGATGATGGCTGGCACTCGAATAGATCGTGGCTTGGCTCTTGCAAGGCGTCGGGATGAGATATGTATGTTTGTTGGGCGCCAAAGAGCGTTCCAAGACACCCCTGGCTGCTGTATACATGGTTTTTGGTTTTGTATGGTTGTATTCATTCTGTCACAGCGTGTGCAAGGTGTCGAAATGGCGGTGGTTTGCAGCTTTATGAACTCGATGGGTTGGTGATTGCTACTTGGTTTGAAAATGTCTCGCACACGCGCTCGCCATCCGGATTTCTTACTTTGCAAACGTGCTGGTTGTGAATTCACAAATGGTGGTTGGGAAAACAAAGTCTTGCACAAAAGCTGTTGCTGGTCTCGTGGTGGTCATCAGTGTGATGTTACATGTGACAGACAAAACACCAACTGGGGATGCACACATGGCAGTGCAGTTATTCTCGTCACAAAAACAAAATCGTGTCAACACCAATGCGTATCGTGCAACGCCAAAACTGGTGCACGAGGGCCTGCACGAGACAGGGCAAGAGCCAGGCAATAATAACAGGAGGGAAAAAAGGTACATTGAGTAATGATGGTCAACAAACAGATGGTGTAGGCACCATGTAGGCACATGTGTGCTATGTCAGCCCAGCTGCTGCTGCTGGGATGGGCGTTGGGGTATGGGGAAACGTGTGCACTGCGACTTCCACACACTGCTCCAACATCTGTGCATGCAAGGCTGGCGCAGACTCTGTCGTGTAGGGGATGGGTGTTGTGAAGGATGTGGGTGTACGTATGTGTTTGCCAACCCACATACCAGGAATCACCAGATGGGCGACAGAGGCCACAGCATTGCAAACTGCAATGCTTGAAGTCAGCATGGCACCCTTGACAACTTGGGCCATCAAAATGGGCACGTTGTCGACGCCTGTGCAGGTGGGGGGTTGATCATCATTACGAAACCGACGTGTTTGAACGCTGGAGAGTGCACTTGACACACAAGTTGTGTAGATGAGTCATGCGAGTCATGCGGGATACTAGGACATTACGACACGGCGTATACAACGGGGGCAGCGCCTTGGAAATACAGCCCGCGATGGCAAGCACTCAACAGAACCCACCTTCGATCACGATACCCTCCAGTATGAGATGTGTTATGCATGCTGATACAGGAACACGATTGTCTGGACGGTGATTGTGCATAGTGGAGAGGGCTCCACAACGGAGCATTGGCTGTTTGGTTGTTTGGTTGTTGTGTGCTTCTGAAGGACACTTCGTATGGTTATTTGATGAGTTGATGGTTTGGTGGTGGGCAATAATGATGATGGATCGAGATACCGAAATATCTAAAAAGGTCTGCAGCAGGTCCATGCATTGCCTACGCCCCCCACTTGGTAACCCAACTGGTTACCAAGGGTGAAAGCTTGCCAGAAGGCTTGCCTCCTCTGCAGTTGCTGGCAGTATCCGCTTGAGACCTGCAGGTGTGTGTGCCGGTGATTGAGAGACAGCCCCGTCACCCCCCCCCCGAGACGCACACACATACACACCTCGTGACAGCTGCAACACATCCACCTCAAACACAAACACAAATGTATTGGTAATGTCACTTTTGACAAACTCTGGTTGGGACACAGAAGCCACCACCTGCACATGCACCACTGCCTGGGTGGGGTCGGTGGATTTTGGTGCTGCCCACAACACCCGAGAGCGCAACCTCAGCAAATCGCCCACGTCCACAGGCCGCTTGAACGTGATTTCATCCACCTCCACAAAAACAGGGCGTGTGCCCAGAAACTGAAAGCCAGTTGCCCATGCAAGTTCATATGCACGTCTGGTGTTTGTGATGTGAAGTGGTGCGGAAATGTGGTTGTATTGCCTGCTGCGTATCTTGTGCTGATGTGTGTTGTCTACATATACACACCTCACACACCACCAAAAACACACCCCATAAACCCCCACCGCACACCTCATCAGAAACCCACCAAATATGCGTCCATACATATTACGCTGCTGTGGTTGACATATAAATGCATTTTCCAGTGCAGTCTCGTGCATGAGGAGGGCATCCGTGGGTGCAAGGGCAGGCAGGTCTCTACGTGTGGTAGCTTCACTGAGGAGGGACTCTGTCCATGAACGAGAGAGATTGGCTGCTCCTGGGTGTGTGTTGAGAAAGTGGGTTGAAAGTGGGTGGGTTTATGGTGTGTGTGTGTGTGTGTGTGTGTGTGCACAAGCATAAATCACTTTGCAAATCTAGTATCCAGGTGGAGTGGCAGAAGGAATCAATAGTCACATCTCATGTATTGTCCCTACACATCATCCCATGTATTGTCCCTACACATCATCCCATCTATTGTCCCTACACATCATCCCCCACATACCACCCTGCACAAGGGCATCAGTGGCACGTGCACGTTTACGAGCCTCAGCAATTCGCTGACGTTCTTTGAATATCTGTGGTGGTATGATGCAATGGGGTATGTATCACAATGCAATGGGGTGTTCACTCCCCACACAAAAAAACACCCACATACACCCACACACAAACACAAACACCATACCTCATGTTCAGCTGCAGTGTGTGGCATAAGTTTATTGATGGGTACAGATGCACGTGTGATGGGGTCAACTGCAACAAACGTAAACATGGCAATCAACATTGGTTCTGCATCATCATGCTGGCGAGGTGAGAGAGGGTGCGTGTGTGTGAAGGTATGTGTGCAAGGGTGTGCGTGAGGTTGCGTGTGAGGTTGCGTGTTGGGGTGTGTGCAAGGGTGTGTGCAAGGGTGTGTGTAAGGGTGTGTGAGAGGGTGGATGTATGGCAACAAGGCCCTGGGTCTGCCTAAAGCCACATGCACCATATACAACACACATCCACACACGCAAAACACACACCTCCTGCACTGTCATACATCACCCCTGACATACATCACCCCTGACAACCCCCACACACCTCCTGCAGTGTCATGCGTATGTCCAAAGATGCCCTCCCTGTCCACACCACCTGCCCTGCCATGTGTAGGTCACGATCCATTGGGATGCTTCCCCTCACATGGATAGCATCCACTGCTGCTGTCACGAGCTGCCTTGGTCGTGTCGTGGGATCAGGACTCTCACTGTGGTTATTGAGGTATGTACATTGAGTGGTATGTATAATGAGTGGTATGTGTAGGACTCTCACTGTGATTGCAAAAATATACATATGTATATTGTGTGTGTGTGTGTGGTGGGTGGTATCAAGTTGTGTATAGTAAAAAACACGCATGGTCAACAGGTTTCAGTGTCAACAGGTGAACAACAAAAACTCCGACAGCACCTCCACACACAAAAGTGTAGGCCCATACCAGTGTTTGTAGGCGACATTCCCTGCTAGGCTATCCAAGTCTTCCAGCAGCCGCCCAATACGTACAAAACCCCATGGGTTGCGGTACTGGTGGTGTGATGTGCAACATCATGTCAACCACATGATGGGTGACACAACAACCGCACCCACCACAGCAGCATACCTGCTCCCGCAGGGTGGGATCTGTGGTGAATGGATACAATACAGAGGTCACGTGTGGTGGCTTGCTGATGATCTGTGGTGGTGGTGGAGGGGAAGTATGACAGCGCATGTCTATGACCCACACAGCAGAGCGGGGTAGCATCAACCGTACTTGATCACAAGGGGTCAGCGCTTCCAATGCAGCATGATCCCAACGACCACGTTCAGTCCACAATGCCTTTGTCACAGGCGTGTATGCACCAATGAATTCCTCAACCTAGGGTGGGAATGTGATTTTACTGGCTGATCAAATACAGCCAGCCAATATGTCTGTGGCGTTCCTTCACGCACCACGGGCTGTGCGACCAGTCTTGTCGTGTCATGTGTGTGGCTGCTAAAGGAAACAACAAACGTTTGCAAGGTGTGTATGGGGCGTGATGCAGCGTGCAATGCACAGCGCCTCAACAACATCATATTTGAGTCATGTACACAAAAATGTGCTGTTACAATGTTTTCTCACACAAAATTGGGGGGTTTGTAAATATATGGGGGATCCATACAAAAACCCGCACGCAATACACGGCTTATTGTTAATCATACAGATATCCTAGTCTGCCTTGACACCCCTCTTCCCCCATGCCTGCATCACCTGCAGCAGGTAGCGCCCCGTGAATAACGACAACACAAAATCACCTGTTCTCCATACACGCTGCTGCCAGGACACTCCCCTTGGAGACGCTTGTTGTTTTGTTGTTGCAGTGGGTGTCTCCCGCAACTGGGTGTACAACAGCACCGCAGCAACAAATGCAGATACTGCTGCTAGGATCACTCGCAATGGGCATGGCATGGGCTGGGAACACGATGGATGATAATGTGGAAGGTGATGATCATGTGAAGAGGAAATCTGGGCGCTGACGTATCTATATGTGGCTTGTGGTAGTGATTTGTAGTGTGGCTTGCAGTGTGGCTTGTGACTATGTAAAACGAAAGCGATCAAAACGCAATATGAAGTACATGCAACACAAAGTCATGTCGTGAGAAAAACAATTGCTTTTTGCTTGCGCCACTAACCACCCACACAGTGGCGGGTATCACATAAAGTGTACATCCACTGCCCACCTCACATCCCCCTCAAAGTCAAACATTCAACCCTAGATGGTGGCACCAAACGTAGTCCACGCCGATGTGGCAGTGTCCGCAGTACGCCCATCAGCGGTCCCTGTGCCCCAGCTGCGCGGCAACGTGCCCAACTCGTTTGCGCAGCAGACAATAAAGGTGCGATTGAGGACAATCTTTGACCACACCTGGCGACTGTTTCTGTTTGTTTTACCACCGATGCTTGGTTTGTGATTGCTTGTTGTGCGTTGTTGTATGTAGGCACGTGCAGTTTGACACAGATTTCTCCACTGCCAGCAACCGAGTCTGCATGCCTTGTGCCGACACAGGAACGCCTGCCCGTCACTCTCCACAAAGCCATGGAAGATGTTCAGCAAACCATGCAGGAGCCACACGTGCAGGCCATTCCATCTGCTACCAAGGTGTATTGGAGGGTGTTTGATGCACGACACCCAACCTGTACACACATTACAACAAACGTCGTTTGTTACAACACATACAACAATATTTGTGGTTTGTTACAGCACACACACTTACACACACAACGCAAATGGTTTACACACAGGTGGGTGCAGCCATTTGTAGTGGTATTCAGCTCCTCACAATGGAAATGGAAGAAAATGCACCCCTGTTTGCATTGCAAGAAGACAGCACCCCACATGCAGAGAGCTTATGGAACCCCAGCCTGGACGGGTGCACATGGTATGAGGGTCGTGGGTTTTACATTTGAGCATGCATACAAAGGGGTTGTACATACTCCCCAACTGTATACACTCCCCTGTTCTACGCTCCATTACTCTATATTCCCCTGCTCTACACTCCCCCACAAAACACACAGGTTGGATGGCCCATGGTTGACAGCAGAGTGCTACATGTATCAACGATTGCAGCGCCTCTTTCACACAGCCGGTGCCAACACCAACAGCTCCACCACCACTACCGACCCTGGAGCTGCGTTTTGGCGCACCTATGACGCATTTGCTCGTCGTAAACACGACTCCTTTGCAGTAGCACAAGATGGCATCCGAGCCGCAGCAGAGGCACTGGAGACACTCTTACAAGAGGGCCCCCGGGGCCCCCTTGCGTTTCCTGGGCCCATGGGTGCGGCGGGGAGCAGTCGGGGGGGTGCAGGGGGTGACATGGGGGCACATAGAGCCGCGTTTGAGCAGGTGTTGCATAATGCACTGTGGGGTAACCAGGCGGATTTGTCTGTGCATACGAGCTTTGATGGCAGTGGTGTTCGTGTGTTGCAGGTATGTCCCATGTGGGTGTGCATGTGTGTATGGGGAAAAGGTGTGTGTGCTCTCCATGAAACAAACATGGCGGATTGTTTGTTATGGCATGCGTGAATAGCAAGTACACATGTGCCTGCCCCCACATCTCTGCATGTGTTGACTTTATTCTTTGTGTATATGTTTGACTAGTTGTGTTTGACTAATTGTGTGTGCTTCTTATATACTCCTCCTCCATGAACCCCACTGCATGTCTCCTCCCTCACCCCCCCCTCACCACACAGGGCACGCCATCCATCCCCACCACCACCACCACCATCCCCGACACGCTCGTTGACGACACCAACGCTGTGTGGACCCAACACGTCCAATTCTTCCGTCATGCCCGGGTCGATATCGTACTGGACAATGCTGGACTTGAACTCTTCATGGACCTGTGCTTTGCCGACTGGCTGACCCATCATGGCTATGCAGGCGCCTGTGTGTTTCATGTGAAAGAGATGCCGTGGTTTGTGAGTGATGCTACAGCGGAGGATGTGGCATGGATTGTAAGGGCTGTGGGGGATGCAGGTATGTGGTGTGTGTGTGTGTGTAATGTCATATGTCATTGGGTGGTGTGCGGAAGCAATGGGTGGTGTGTGGTAGCACATGCAGTCTTTCTCCCCTCCCTCTTCCCCTCCCCCTCCCCCCAACTTTTCCAACCCCCCCCCCCCCCTTCAGGTGCTTCCCTGCAAAACAAAGCCCTCGAATCCCTCGCCACCCGCTGGCAGCAGCACCTCCACTCTGGTCGATGGGTTGCCACCACCCACCCCTTTTGGACCTGCCCCCTGCCTTACTGGGACATGGCCACCAGTGCCCCTGAGCTGTATGCTGAGCTGGCACGCAACAGTGCATTGGTGGTGTTCAAGGGTGATTTGAATTATAGGAGGCTTGTTGGGGATGGCATGTGGGCGGTATGTATGGTGTGTTTTTGTGTGGGTGGGTGTGGGGTGGGGTGGTTGGTGGCATGTTTACGGAAAAACCTGAAACAAGGACGTGGTTCATGTATGTGTATGTGCACAGCATCCCTACACAACTGCGCGGGACAGCACACATTTATACAACCGCACACATTTACACAACCCACCTGTATGTGCACCCCCCCCCCCCCCCCTTTTCATACCCCCCCCCCCCCTCACAGCCCGACACCCCAATCACACAAGCAGCAGGGGACCTCCTCCACCCCCACTGGGGGGGCCTGCGCTTCCCCCCCACCCTCATGCTGCGCACATGCAAGAGTGACACCATTGCTGGCCTGTCTTCTGGTCTTGCTGAGCGTGTGTTGGAGTGGGAACAGGGACAAGGGAGGAGTCCAGGTGGCTATGAGTGGTTGACGGATGGTCGGTATGGGATGGTGCAGTTGATGGAGGGGCAGTGATAATGGAAGGGCAGTGAAGAGAGGAGGGAACATGTAAGGAGACAGAGGATGGAGCATGCAGGAAGAAAAGGACAGGGGGTGAGGCAGTAGGTGTGTGTGTGTGAGAAGAGAGTGTACGAGAAGAAAAGGAAGAGAGAAAGCAAGCGAGAGTGGGGGGTGCGTGGAGGGGGGATGGGAGCAGTGGAGGTGGGGAATGACAAGGAGTGACGAGCGTGTGCGCGTACGTCTGTTTCATATTTGCGCTGTTTCATGTCCATGTTTTATTGACACACGTTGTCTGTTATTCACACTATTGTTCACTCTTTCATATTGCTGTGTTTCGTGACGGGAATAGGTACATTCGTGTGTTTGACGGGAATAGGTACATTCGTGTTGGCGTAGTGTGTGTGTGTGTTCATGTGTGCTGGTTGCTGCCATAGGTGTGTGTGCTCGTCATTGTGGGTCCCCATGCAACACAAGCAGTCATACCCTACTGCGCCAAAGTACCACAGCGAACAAAGTACCACAGCGAACAAAGTACCACAGCGAACAAAGTACCACAGCAACAACTTGACATGAAAAGCAACGTGCTACCCAGCAGTGTTACACCTGTGCTACCAAACCACAACAGCATGGACCTGCATACGGGGACCTACGTGCGCAACAAAAAAGGGACCCCCGGTGCACATTGGCCTCGTTTTAAGTGCCCAAGCGCCAAAAGGGCAGCAGCACAACAACAAACAGCAACGGGAAAACCAGGCAGAAACGAGAAAAGAAACGAATAGAGCGAGTTGGCAACAATGCATTCTGTTGGATGAGTTAAGGTGTTGAGAAAGAGTTGTTGTTGCTCATGGTTGTAGTTTGTGGTTGTTGTTTGTACTTATTATTGTACATAATCAGCAGCATCATGATGAGCAAAAGGAATATGAGATACTAGTTGGTGGCAAAACTATTCATTGGTGATAATGGTTGTGTCAAAAACATCTCTGTGTGTGACAAACGTGTCACAATGTGCTGGGGGTAATGGCGTATGTAAGTCTGCAGGGAACTGTTTTATGTGCACCCATGTGACCATCACATGGGTGCGCAAATACCCACGTGCAAAATTGTTCTGAGTCTTCACACACAACGTCAAAGACACACACACAAAGTGATTGTCATGAAATACCTCACAACACACACACACACACATACAGACACGTCAGATAGGGTGTGCGTTAACACAAATGACCATATCTCATACAGTCAAGCACCACATGCATGTACGTACATATGCGTTTACAGCCCTGTACGTGTCTCTTCTGGCACAACATACCCTGTGATTTGATACATGTGTGTGTGTGTGTGTGTGTGTGTGTGTGTGTGTGTGTGTGTGTTTGTGTACGGTGTGTATACACAAATGCACCAAGAAACACACACAATACAAATCACACACACAATACAAAACACCCCCCCCCCCACACCTGCAGGTGGTGCCAGTCCTGTTGGTACAAGTGTAAAGTATCCAGCTATTGCATTGCAAAAACGTTTGGCATATTGCACTGGTGAGATTACAGTGGGCTCCTTGCCTGCCCCACCTAGCAACCCTGTTGTGTGCGTGTGGGCATCAAGGTGTGTGTGTATGTGTGTGTGTGTGTACGTATCAATGTGTATACGTATCAATGTCTATATTGAAAGAATGCAGACCACATGATGCAAAAACACATACACAAGCACATACACATGCTCACACGCATACGTATACTGTACCCCTCATGATGCAAACACATCCACATCCACATACTGCACCCATACAACACTCCATACGCCACCCCCCAAACACCCAAAAAAAACAAAAAAACATACCACTACTCTTCACCCACGTCTCCAGCTGCTTATCCCACGTATACTGCCTCACATAATCAATTGCCCCACACACCAGCTGCTGCCGGTGACGGTCCACACCCACTAGGAGAGAGTAGTCCATCACACCCTGCCCTGAGAGGAACCCAGTGTCATGCTGCAGGGAACGTAGGAGACGGGCCCAATCATCTTGCAATACCTGGGGGGGAAAGGGGGGGTTGAGGAGAGAGAGAGTGAGAGTGAGAGTGGGGGGGTGAGGAAAGAGAGAGTGAGTGAGTGTGGGTATGTGTGGGTATGTGTAAGAGAGAGAGAGAGGGTGGGTGTTATTTCGTTCGTTATGTGATGTGTGTGTGTATAGTGAGGGTGTCATGAGAGTGTACTTAAAAACACACAACCCAAAAACACCCCCTTCCAAAAACACCCCCTTCCAAAAACACCCCCTTCCAAAAACACCCTCTTCAAAAAACACCCCTTCCCATAAAAAAGTACAACACCCCCCCCTACCAGCAGTGGTGATTGCGCATTGGTCTCTTTCAAATTCTCATCCAACAGCACCGTCCCTGCTTCATTCGGATCATCCGCTGCATTATATCGACTCCTCTCACTCCCCTTGAGATCGTATATCCTCTGCACAACCCTCCCATAAAACATATTCTCCATGATTATAAAATCAATCACACCCTCCTTTGTATATGGCTGCCCCGGGGAGACGTTGCTCTGTGAACCTGACGGTTTTATCATCACTTGAAACGCCCCAACTATCTTCCCCAAACACGTGTCTCGACCTTTTCGAACACTCGTAGCCAGAAACTTGAGGTAGTTGGGGGCGAGTTCTAAAAACGACTGCCGTTCTGTTTTGCTGAGTTGTTTGATAACCCATCTATTATCACGTGATTTGGCAAAGTAGGCGTTTGATTTTCCACCCTGGGAATCCCATCGGCGGCAGCGGCTGATGGAGGCAGCAAAGAGCTGATCACCACCATCCACGAGGAGGGAGCGGAGGGCATGGAATTGGGGTGCAAAATATACCGTGACCTGGGTGCGTGGGTGATGGGGTCGGGGGGTGGGTGTTGTGATGAGGTGGGTGTTGTGATGAGGTGGGTGTTGTGATGGGGTGGGTGTGATGGGGTGATGTATGCATTCAAGGTGCATACACAGGGTTGTTGGTATATACACACACATGCAAATAAGTACACACACATACACACATGAATACACACACAGACACACACACCCACCCACCCACACACATGAATACACACACACAGACACACACACAGAGTGTGTGTGTAAGAGAAATCAACACCCACACCCACACACAAAAACACTTACCTGAAAGCGTGCCCTACTCCATGGCATGCCTGGTGCAATATCTTCCATAGCATACCGAAAGTGATATGGTTCCGGGGACAAGAGGGTCTTCCAATATGCGGCATCATCACTACTGCCGATGTGTATGGTAGGGTCGATGGTGCGCATGGAGGGATGTGTGTGTGCGGGGGAGGTGTTGTTGTTGTTGGTGGTGGTGGTGGTGGTGGTTTCTGATGGTGGTGGGGCATCATTGCCTGTGTGTATGTGTGTGTGTATATGGGTGTGTGGGTGTGGATGGGTGGGTGTGGATGTGTGGGTATGTATACAAGTAGTACACGAGAGAAAAAAGAGTGTATCATGATGATAACAAGAGTGTATCGTGATAACAAGAGCAAATATATGTCTCTACACCTGTACCTCCATATACACACACATACTATCACCCCACACACATATGTACCTTTCACACCACCACCATCCCCTGCCACCACCAGCATCTCCAGTCGACTCCTCCCCACAGCAGGGCGAGCCCCTCGCACCCCTCCTCCCACCCCATCCCCCGCCGCCGCCGCCGCCACACCACCCTCCCCCATCACACTGGACCCACTTGCCGCCCCAAACAACACAGACGCAGTGGCATCATTGAGGAATGTGTTGTAGGATTGGGAAGCAAACACGTGGGCAACGGCACTGGTGGGTTCATTGTCAAAAACAGTGAAGGTGCGGTCGTCTATGCCAAGGGGGAGGAGGCTTCGACCCTATTGTGGGGTGGGGGAGGTTGTGGTGTGTTGATTGGTTGTGGTGTGTGTGGTGAATGATGACGCATACACGCGCACGCACACACAATTGCATGCGCAGGCATATACACACACATGTGAACCCTATTGCACACACACGTACACACATCTCCCCCCCTTTCTTGACACAACATCAACAGCACCCATACTTGGAGTGCAATGGTGGGGACACCCTGTCCATCAGGAAGGTGTGCAGCAGCTGCCACATCAGCAGACAACAGGGGGATGACACCAGGTGGTATTTCCAACTTTTTTCCACCACCCCCCTGCATTTTCTGTTGGCCAATGGACTCCAGCTCTGCCCACTGTGAGGTTGGTGGGTGTGGGGCTCCGTGGGTGTAGAGGGGGAATGTGTGTGGGTATGGAGGAGCACATGTGCGTGAATGCATATGCTATTGAGTATTCATACAACCACCACACCATCCAAATACACCCGCGTCCACACATACACTCGCACCTGTTGTGCTTGGAGTGCTCGCACATGTTGACTGTCCACCTGCCCACCCATACCACCCCCCTCCCCACCCCCACGACCCTGCACACCACTCCCATCCCCCCCCCCTGCGCCCCCCCCCTCATGTATAGCCCCACCAAGGAGCCGTTCTGCACTAGGGGGGGACGTCAGGGTCCCATCAATAAAACGGGCCCAGTCGTTAAAGTGCCCATCATACTGCACGGAACCCTCCTGCGCAGAGGGGGATGACATCGAAGCAGGGACCCCCGAAGACACACCGGTTGACCCATCAGACAGCCCACCCATGCCCCCCGGTATTGGTATCCCACGTGGGGAGCCCCCCTCGACAAAGGGGGCCCCCCTCGTGCCGACGACGGTTTCTCGCAGGGCCCTCGATTGCGCGACCAGGCCCTCCCCTGGTCGGGGGGACACAATACCCACCACCTGGGATGCTTGTGTGGTTGCTGTGTCTTGCATACCCTCGGTAGGTGGGGTGTCTGAGGGTGCTGTGGGCCCCGAAGAGGACAGTTGCCGGGTGAGGAGCCCTGTGTTGTCAGACCCCAGAGCTGCCTCCTCCTCCTCAGGGGGGGCCACCGTCGTGGGGGTCCCTGTACCAACGGTGGTCCCTGTTGCATCGGGCGCGATGTGTTCGCCTCCACCAGCGGTGCTTGTGGGGGCCCCCTTGGATGGCACTGGCTCCCCCCGTGCGACACGTGCATACAGGGCAGGGTCATGCACTGTGGCTACCCATGTGAGCGCCCCCACAGCCAGTTGCCTACGCAACCTGTTAATTTCCAACACCAGGTTGTATGTGCATGCGAGTTCTGCATAGGTTGCTGGGGTGGTGGTTTTTTCGGTGAGAGTGAGAGGGGAGGGGGGTTCCCCAAAGGTGGCCCCATGCATGGAGGAGGCCACTGCGCTGACGTTGCGGAGGGCGTCGAGGAAGGCATCAAGTTCCTGTGTGTTTCAGGTGTGTGTGTGTGTTTGAGAGAGAGAGGGGGGGGGGGGTGTCATGTGTGTGTTTGGGAGGGGAGGGGTGGTCATGTGTGTATCATGCCCACATGACACCCCCTCACACTCACACTCACACACCACCACACCACACACACACCTGACACACCACCACTGCTAGTGAATGGCAATTGTACCATCCCTGTACATCATCAGGTGTCAACCTATGAAGACTTGCTGCTCGTTGTTGAAGGGCATATTCAAGCGTTCCATAGACCTCCCTTGCTGCCTGTGTGTATATGTTGTGGGTGTGTGTATAGGGGTAAAGCGTGTGTGTGTGTATAGGGGTCGTGTGTGTGTGCATATAGGTTTGGTGTGTATAGGTTGTGCGTATACAGATTTGCACAACCCACCCCTCACCCTCTCACAACCTCCTCCCTTACCCCTCACCACCCCACCCCCACAGCCTCACAACCCCCATCACCCCCACACCCACCCCAAAACACACCTTGCCCAGTTCTTCAATCTCCTCACTCAACCACTCCAATTGACAGTGTGTATCAAAGGTCACACGCACAGGTGGTATCCTGACTGTGCTCGTAGCAATACGCTCCACATGAAGACACAACAGTGTGCTACCCATGCCCAAGTAGTGTACGAAACCAGCCTGTGTGATGGTGGGGGTGTCGGTGGTGCGGATGTTTATCATGAGCAGTGTGTGATGGTGTGGGTGTAGGTAGTTGGTGCTTGGTGGTGGGTGTGCGTTTTTGGAATAGGCAGTGTGTATACGTGATGTGTGTGTGTGCGGGGGTGGGTGGGTGTACAAGCATGCACACATCAGGGTGTGAATAGCAATGTGTGTACATCTGTGTGTAGAACATACGCATTTCCGCTTGTATACACATGTACATACAATAAAGCCACTCACCCCTGTCTACACACAACATACAGACAATAAATCCACCCATCCCCCCCTGTCTACCCCACCACGTACACACCCACCCCAACACACCTGCAGCGGTAACCCCATCACCTCAAGCGCCCCCCCCATGAGCAGCAACTCCAACATGTGTCCCAACGTCATGCATGCCACCTCTGCCGGCAGGGGGACCCGCCAGGCCCCTCCCCGGCCCCCTGCCGTCGCACCAAAACGAAGGGGCCGGCTCCATAACCACAGTTGACCCCGGTCCCCCTGAGGGAGTTCGGATCCCTCAGCAAGGTGGTTGACCATCATGGTGACCTTCCCTGGGGGGTGTGGTGGGGGGTATGGTGTGTGTGTGTGGCGTGTGAAGGGGAGGGGGTTGAAAGGGGAGGTGTGTGTATGTGATGTGGGAAAGGAGAGGGGGGTGAAGAAAGGAGAGGGGGGTGAAGAAAGGAGATGGGGGTTATTAGGAATGCATTGAGTGGATCAGGTGGTAGTGAGGCATTTGTCTTTTCTGCATGTGAGCAGAGGTGTACATGATTATGCAATATGCAAACACAACCACACACATATCATTCAGTGGTGAAATAAACACCCACAACCCACACCACCCACAACATATTCCACCTGCGCCATGCAAAAACGTGCGTGTGTGGGCCCCCACCAGAGCGCTGCATCCATTCACCCCACACTTGCGCATCGATCCACCACCACCACCACCACCACCACTAGCACCCAAGCTGGATATCAGATTGGCCAATCGCAACCCAGACTGACTGCAAAATTCAAACCGACGCAATGTGGGCTCTTCACACACTGGGCTATTGGGCCCCCCAGGGGCCCGCAGCGATAACGACACCCACATATGCTGCGCGTCGAGCACCTCCAGGGGGCCCCCGACGACGGGGGCCCCTCCAGGGGTGAGGCGGCCACTGGCGTTGCTGGCAACACTGCCTGGACCCTGCTGAGTGGTGGCGGCGAGCGAGGGGGGGTTGCCCCCCACGTGTGGGCCCCCCCCCTCCACTGCGGTCCCCCCCTCACCAACCATGGAGGTGTTCCCTGTGTTGGTATCTGCCGCAGCACGTTCCGCAGCAGCACGTTTGACCGCTGCGGTGAGTGGATCATCCACATGTTGACTTTCGGTGGCGGTCAGCAATGCATGGGAAACCACACCCATTGGATGGGTATGGTGTGTGGTGTGGACAAGTGGGGTGTCTGCTGTGGCAGGGGAGGTCATGTCGATGCCCGGGGTGGGGGCTCGTGTGGTGCTCTCAGAGGTGGCGGGGATGGTGGAGGGTGGGGTGGGGGGGGCGTGGGTGGTGCTGTTGGCCCTGGGGAGGAAGGGGGGGTGTTTTGGTGGTGTGTTTTTGTGTTGTTAAACGATGGTAGGTGGTTGAGGACGACCCAGTTGGGTGTTTTTTTCTTCTTTTCTCTTGTGATTGATTGATGCTGTGCGTGCTTGATGATACAAAACACACCACCACCACCACCAATGTAGCAACACACCAATGTACCAATACACACCACCACTACCACCACCATCAACAATAAACCACAAACACGCATACCGTGTCAGCATGGAAGCAGAGTCTGTTGCATCAGGTGAAGGGGGTCGCGCTACTCCACTCTCCACATGCACATATGGGGACACTGATAAAATATACCCCTGTCGTTGGGCATTGACGGTTGCAGCAGAGGCAGTCGCAGTGTGTGCAATCATGTCTGCAAACCATGTGGTACTGGTGGGTGTGCCTCCTGGATGTGTGGGGTGAGTTGTGTTGTGTGTGTATTTTGATGTGTGTGTGTGTGTGTGTGTGTGTGTGTGTGTATACATGATAAAGACACATCCCACAACATACACACATCCCACACAAACCCCACCCCACCAGCACCCTCCACACATATACGCACCATCATCATCACCATCATTACCATTGCCGCTGTGCTGCCCATCACGTACAGATACAGAAGAAGCACCATCATGCACAGGCACAATATGTGACCGAGCACCATCATGTGGAGACACATCAGATGGCGACACATCAGACGGCGGCCCATCAGATGGGGGCATGAGGGATGCCATACAGGTGAGCAGCATGACTGACAAAAACGACACCTCTGTTGTGGTTTTAAATGCGGCATACACCATGAATCGCAATACACGTTTTATGTCTGCGAGCTCCTCCTGTGTGGGTATAACAAGTGTGTGTGTGGGTGGGTGGGTTGTGTTACTGGGTGTAAGTGGGTGTGTACATTTGGTGCGTATTTGGATACCACTGTGTTAAATGTATGTGGCATTAAGTGCATGTGACACCATGTATGGCACATGTGTACATACATACATCCACAATATACATTTGTCTGTAGACAATCAAAGTGGATGCATCTACACACTACATACCCTCACAATCTCCAATACACTCTCCCAATCCCCTCAAAACAACAACAAGCATACCATTGTGCCACCACGCAGCAGCACGGTACACCCTAATGGCTTGTTACACCCACGAAATGTCATCAGGGTCTTGGCCCCCGCCACCTGCTTGCCACCATCCACCACCCCAGCGGCCAGGGACCCCTTGGGGGGCCTGGGGGGGAGCCCCCCGGCAGTGGTGGTCCCATCGCTGCCTGTACGCACATGATGGGCTTGGGGGAGCGGGTGTGCGGGGTTGCTGGGATGGGAAAGGCCCCCCCCATGGTCTGCTGCTGTGTTGTCAGCACTGGCCCCCCCCTGCGCATGTGGAGGGGAGGGGCCCTGTGCGGGGTTGCCCAGCGTGAGGGCATCGAAATCCAGTGCTGCCAGGTTAAGGTGGGACCCTTCTCGAGGTGTGGACAACATGCGGTCAACCTCAAATTCCTTGCATGTACCCACGCTGCCGTTGGTCAACGCATTGACCGATTGTGCCACCTAGGTGTGTTGTGGTAATGTGGTGCGTAATGGGGTTGTCACATACATATAAACAATATGCGCAACACACACATGAAACACCCACACACATGAAACACCCACACACGTGAAACACCCACACACTTGAAATACCCACACATGAAACGCCAACAAACAAAACACCCACACTCACACGTACCGAAACATTCAAGCACCGGGATAACCGCTCCAGGGTACGTGGCTTCACATGCTGCACCACTGTGATATCCCTTGCCAACAGGGGTTCCCTTGCAGTCCCTGGTAGTGTTTTTTCCAGTAGCAACACATCAGGTGCAAAGCTGCATATGTGTTCCACTGCTTGTCGAGCGCGTTCGGGGCCCTGTGTGGTGTGTGTGTGTGTATGTGGGGTGTTTGGGGCAAGAGTGTGGGGGGAGGTTGTGCGGGATATTGGTGGGGGGCAAGAGTGCGGGTGTGTAGAATGTATGCATACATAAACATGTACATCATGATTGCCAATGTACATCCACCCACCTACCCACACACTCACCCACACACTCACCCACACCTCTACCCTCCCCCACACAACACTACACAACACTCACCTGTTCCATTGCCTTGTCCAGTGATGCCACCTGTGATGTCACCTGGGGCTCCATCAACTCCCCCCTCAGCATCAACACCCGAGGCTGCACCACATTGGTACGCATGCTGCGGTGCACTACGTTTTTACGCAAGACAATGCCGTCGACAACAACGGATGCTTCTGGAGGTTCATTGCCTGCTAGACGCTTTATCTGTGTGGGGTGGGATGGTGGGTGAGTGGATGTGGGTGGGGGTGGGGGTGGATGTGGGTGGGGGTGGATGTGGGGGGGGTACGTACAGGACGTGGTGGGATGTGTGTATGATAATGATAATGATGATGGTCCATTCTACACAGCAGCGCTTGCACTATATGCATAATAGCACATAGCATCAGTATGTACATAGCATCACCCCACACCATACCACCATTCTCACCACCATCACCATTACCACCACATCACTACCACATCACTACCACACCATCAACATTACCACCACCACCACACCACACCATCACCATCACACATACCTTTACATATTCACGTGGGTCATTGTTACCATAGGCAGCCATGGCTGAGGGGGACAGGTGTCCTGCTGCCTCCTGTGCTAACTGCGTGACTAATGGGGCCCACCTGTGTTTTACATGTGTGTGTATTGGATTGTATATGTGTGTTCTGTGTACATACTCTGTGTATACATTGTGTGTATACAAATTATTGTGTATATTGTGTACATTGTATATATATGCTGTGAATATGTTGTGTGTGCATATAGTCATGATATCACAGACACAGTACCATGAAAACACCAACAACATACACACCCCCCACCCCCACCCCCACCCCCACACGTACGTCTCCACATCCCCCACCCCACATCCGTGCAACAGTTGTTTTGCGAGTGCAAGCAGGTGTGTGGTGGCTACATCTGTAAGCTCATGACGGGCCTTTGCTTGTGCTTTTTGTACATCTAGTTGACTGGATGATGCCCGGGAAAAACCTACCACCTATGTGTGTGTGTGTGTGTGTGTGTGTGTGTGTGTTGTGGTGTGTTGTTGTGTGGGTGAGTGGGTGGGTGGGTGGGTGGGTGTTGTCAGTGTGACTGTATTTGTGTGCTGCTTGTGTATTGTAGTAAAAACATAAAGTGTTGTAGTGCATGCCGACACACACAACCCTACACCCACACACAACCATACACCAATGCACATACATACAAACACACACCCCAGCATACCACCATACACCCCTACACAGTACCCCCACCTACCGTCAGTTGCTGTGGTATATCCCAACACAGAGCAGCATCACGCATACTTGGGGATGACACTGGCATGCGACCACGTGAAGCACCCTGCTGTGCGGACATGTGTGATGATGATTGTTAAGAAAACATGCATTATGATTGTTATGAATACATACATGATGATTTTATATGAACTGAGAATGATTGTTGTTATTGGAGATGACGGTGTGATTGGCAGGTGTCTGTCAGGTAAACAACACACCCACACATACCACAGCACACACCCACACATACCACAGCACACACCCACACACACATACCACAGCACACATGTACACATACCACAGCACACACCCACACCCACATACCACAGCACACATGTACACATACCACAGCACACATGTACACATACCACAGCACACAACCACTCAAAAAAACACACCTTGTGAAGCCCATCCAATGCTGCTGATGAGCGCCCCCCCAACGACAGCAGGGGCCGTTTCACAGGTGACACTGGTGAAGCATGCATGTGTTGCGCATATCCATCATGCTGCTGCACCCCAGGAAGATGCACCCCAGGTGATTGACCCACTTCATCCTGCTGTTGTGGTACACCACCACCCTCATCTCCTCCCCCTCCACCACCACCACCACCACCATATTCTGTTTCAATATCAATAGATTGCAACAAGCGGCTCCCACCCAATGATTCGGGTGTCACCCGCTTGCGCTCTTTATAGCATGGTACACATGCACGTGCAGCCACTGGCTCCCCCCTGGGTGCAGACAGCAAAAACACCTGCAAGGTGCACTTGCTGCAAAAGTAGCGCCCACACCCCAGGCCACACTCATGGCGCCGCACGAGGAGGGAGAATGGGACCCCACATGCATTGCAATAGGCGTTGGTATCGTCCTGCGAGCCATGGTCCTTGACCAGGCCCTGCAGAAACGACAGCAACGGCATGTTATGTGCTGCTGTGCATGTGTTGTTGTGGTGGTTGTGCAGTGGCGATGATGGTGAGACACATGGATGTGCTCAAGGGAGATGAGAAGACGTTGTGGGTTGTGGTGATTGCTGTGTGATTGTTAGTAATTGTAGTGCAGTTGTAAAGAGGCTGTAAAGAGCCAGCTGAGAGTGCTTGATGCGACTGTGTTGTGATTGCAGGCACAACAACTCGATGCAAGGTGAGCTGAGATGAGCTGGCTGTGCTGATGCTCGGTACGTGTCGAGTATGCGTAGACGAGCTGTTGTAAAGGTTGCTGTGAACCAAGTTGTGATTGTGTGTGCATGAACTTGCGTGTAGTTACTTCAGGAGGTCAATTTCATCACCACATACAACACCACCAGACATAGATATCGGGCAGCTCATTCAGCTTAGTACCAGATCCAGCAACATGACTGTGGCCCCTTTTAGCAAGGTTGCACCTTGGATTGGTGGTGCATTGGTATCAGCCTTTGTGCTTGACAAGGTGTTTATTTCATCCTTGGGTCACGGCAAACCATACACGTTTGCTCCTGAGTTTGTGGCCAACATGGAGAAACGGTATGCGTGGGTGACGAGGGGGGTGACGATGTACCACCAGGGTTGATCATGTCTATTGTTGTTGGGGAACGTGTGTAACATCCTGTATCATATCCAACCAACACAGGTATATGAAGTGTGAACGAGAGGCTGCCCCTGATGAGCCAGTGGTGCTCAACCCCATTAGCCGTGGCATTCCCCCTTCATATCGCCCTGCTGCATAAGGCTGTGTACTTTATATATGTATTCATATGGACAGCCTGTGTGTGATGGATATGGACAGTATGTGCGATTTGTGGGGGTGCCACAACAGGTGCCACACCGCACGCTGTGGTTGGGGTAGACCACACTATATATATGGGCACACATGCTCGTGACCAGTCTTGTGTGGCCCTCTGTGTAACAACTGCTGCATGCCAAAACCGCCCCATCGTTCATCAGTGACAAAAACCGCCCCATCGGTCATTACTGCTTTTTGTTGTAACTGTGAGTGCTATAACACATCTGAATAGCCCTTTGAACACACACATCCATCCAGCACACACCCAACCATCACACATCCCCCATGAGCAATGGCATCTCAACTCGAAAAGCCACCTCCACCAGCTTCCCCAACGTCAGTCAGTTTCGAAAGTGATCATAGGCCCAACGACTTGGGTGTAGTGCGCGTTCCTTCGCAGCAGCAGAAAATCAGCAACGATCAGCGACCTCCCAACCCCTCAAACAAGTCCATGCAAGCCAATGGCTCCGAGACGGCTGTGTTGTCTTTACCCAACGGTGACACGCTGGAACTGCCGTTGTTAAAGGTGGTGATCCACATCCATGCACAGTCAACCATCAGGATGACGCACCATGACCGTTTGTCCTCCACCACCACCACAGGATGCTGCTGGCAATGTGTTTATTGACATCCGCAAGCTCCAGCCAACGTATGTGTGGTGCTGTTGAAATTGGGCGTCCTGTATGCACAATCCATCATCAATGTCGTCATTGTGATCATCAACACCACCACCACGCCAGATGTGTGGTGCTGTGGAAGGGGGGGGGGCTTGTATGCACAAACCATTGTCGTCATCACCACACCATCATCATTATCATCACACAGGACCGGCATTTGCACATTTGACCCCGGATTTACGAGCACTGCATCATGTCAATCATCCATCACCTACATCGACGGCAACAAGGGCACCCTGCTCTACAGGGGCTACCCCATCGAGCAACTTGCCACCAAGGGGGATTGGACAGATGCCTGTTTCCTACTTCTTCATGGTGAGCTGCCATCACGTCTCCAAAAGCGTCGGTTTGAGGTGGAGATCAAGCGCCACACGCTGGTTCATGAGCAGCTGATTCAGTTTTACAAGGGCTTCAAGCATGATGCGCACCCCATGGCCATCATGGTGGGCGTGGTGGGTGCGCTGGCAGCGTTTTACAACAACAGTGCAGACATACGGGATCCCAAGCAACGTGAGCGTTCTTGCATGCGGTTGATCAGCAAGATGCCCACATTGGCGGCTATTGCGTACAAGACATCAAAAGGACAACCAGTCATCTACCCTAGGAATGATCTCAGCTATGCCGAGAACTTTCTCTATGTATGGGTAATATGGGTGGGTAATATGGTGGGTCATGGTGGGTTACCCATGCCACCACCATCCACACCACCACCACCACTACCACCACCACCACCCACTACCACCACCACCACAGATGATGCACGCAGTTCCCTGTGAGCCATTTAAAGTTGACTCACTGAAAGCACGTGCACTGGAAACCATTCTCGTGCTTCACATGGACCATGAGCAGAACGCATCCACAAGTACTGTACGTACAGCAGGGTCATCTCAGGCAAACCCATTTGCATGCTGCGCAAGTGGCATTGCTGCATTGTACGTGTGTGTGTGGTGTGTGTGTGTGTGGTGTGTGGTGTGGGATGTGGGGTGTGTATTGTATTGTGTTTATGATGTCCCTACACCACTATGTTCCCTCGATGTTCCCTCGATCTTCCCTCTATGTTCCCTCCAGTCAATGCACACGCTCTCCCCATCTTACAATCCACGCTCTCCCCGTCACATACAACCCACAGGTGGGGTCCCGCACATGGTGGTGCGAATGAAGCTGTGCTCCGCATGCTTGAGGAAATCGGCTCTCCTGATCGCATCCCACAATTCATAGCACGTGCCAAAGATAAAAACGATGCATTTCGACTGATGGGCTTTGGGCATCGCGTGTACAAGACATACGACCCACGTAGCAAGATTATGAAATCGATCACGCATGACGTGCTCGACTCCATGGGGCTCGTGTATGTGGGGGTGTGGGGGTGGGGGTGGGCGGTGTGTGTGTGTGTACGGTGTGTGTACGGTGGGTGTACGGTGTGTGTATGGGAACATTCTGTACCGAGTTGTTCTCACACCACATCATCCCTCGCAGACACCACCCTTTTCCACGCCCCCTACACCACCCCCTCCTAACAGTGACGACCCGCTACTTACCATTGCAATGGAGCTGGAAAAACTCGCCCTATCTGATGAATACTTTATCAAACGCAACCTCTACCCAAATGTTGACTTCTACTCGGGCATCGTCCTTCGGGCCCTGGGCATCCCCGTGTCGATGTACACAGTGTTGTTTGCAGTGGCGCGCACAGTGGGATGGGTGGCGCAGTGGAAGGAGATGGTCTCTGCTGCTGATAACAAGATTACACGTCCTCGACAGGTGGGCGTGTGGGGTGTGTGGGTGTGTGGGGTGGGTAGCATTCCTTGTGTACGTGTGTGTGCGCATGTGTGTGTGTGTGTGTGTGTGCGCACGCATGGGTTTGCATTGTGTACCTGTAACCCATCCACACCTACCCACACACATGTACACAGATGTACATGGGCAACATGGAGCGCCCCTTTGTGTCAGTTGCACGTCGCCATGGGCATGACCACAGCGATGAGGATGAGGAGATGATGCTTGAGGACACTCGATACTACTCGAATAGCTTTAAACGTGAGGTGACTGTGAAAAACATGCGAGTGGGGGCATGAGGTGTTGGTGAGTGTGTGAAACACAAGGGAGTGGGTGATGAAACACCATGTGAGGAGTGGACATGACGGCTTGTGGAGGAAGAGTGGGAGAACTGGGGGTGGGGTGTCTGATGTACTCAAGGTGTGCCACGGTCATGGTGGGCGCATGAGTGCAAAAGTGTGTGTGTGTTGCAGGGGGATACAGGGTTTTTCACAAGGCACACGGGGTGTGCTCACATGCACAACAGAATGCACAGACGTGACACCTTGTACGATTTTTCCCGAGTTGCTGTTGTTGTTGTTTTGTGTGTGCGCAGGATCAGCACGTTGGCGTTCCTGGTGGTACATTTGTTGCCATGTGGCAAATTCAAGTGATGAAACAACCAAATACACGTATAATGAAATACACAGAATGCACAGTGCCGTGCATCACAATGTTTTTGGATAAGAGAAACAACACAACACCAGTCCCTCGCTTCTGAAACCCTTATCATCAGACAGCATCATGTGTGTTTGCATTTCCCTTTGTACCACACGCACCTCCAAACTCAAACCCTACACCAGTCTCCTCCAACACCCCCCCCAATACCAATCGCCCCCCAAACCACCCCCCTTTTCCTAGTGATTTTCTACACCAGTCGAGGCACCTGCAGTGCCTCATGACGCTCCAGTCGTGTCAGCACCTCCCCAGCACGTGCCTCCACCTTGACTGACAACAAGTCATCCGCTCGAGTGGGACCCGCCGTCACGGCCGCCACCAGGGCCCCCCCTTCCACTGCGGTTTTAACCAACCTATATGCCGAATACACCATCAGCGAAGAACCTACTACAAGCATCGCATCACATGAGGACGCCACGTCGAGGGCCCGTTGGGCAACCTGCTTGTCCACACCATCCCCGAAAAACACCACTGCGGGTTTGAGGACCCCCCCACATGCGTGACAGGCGGGAAAGGTGAAGGTGGTGGATGCTTCTACAAGTTCTACATCGCCATCGGGGCGGCGCATGGGGATTTCGACATCGCCATCGGGGCGACGGACGAGCGGGTGTGGCTGTGGTTGGTGTGTGGGTGTGGTGGGTGGTGTGGGTGTGGTGGGTGTGGTATATGGACATGTGATTCAGATATGATACATACCTTGTCATGTGTGGTAGAAGAAACATGGTCAGCAGTATGTTGTTGTCTGCGGGTATATGGACCTACTGGTGTACCACGTGCATGACCACTGCCACCACAAACACCATCATCATCACCATACTCATGAGCACCATACTCATCCCCATCATCATCAATGCCAGGTGCCCGGAGCCCCCTTTTGTATTGTGCCTCTGCATTGTTGTGTTGCGCAGCTGCTAGGGCACGGGCTGCAATGTCTGCTTGTGGGTTGAGTGCTGAAAGTGTGTGTTGTAGGTCTGCGCGGGGGGTGGTGCGACGACATGACATGCATACAACCCTGTTGATGTTGGTGGTGTGTGTGGTTTGAGGAACACATGTGTGTGTGTGTGGTGTACATGGATGTGTGGATGTATTTCACCACCACCATTTTACACCACCACCACTGTCATGTGTCCCTCTCATACACCACCACCACTGTCGTGTATCCCTCACACACATACTCATGGGTTGTTCCATGCAGTTCAATAACATCACGACTGCCCGCCTTTGTATGCAAGCGATCCACATTCTGCGTAATCAGCGACCCCAACCATCCTCGTGCTTGTAACGCAGCAATGGAGTAGTGTGCTTGGTTGGGTTGGGTGTTTTCAAATTCATACCACCCAGCAAAGGAGCGGGCCCAGTAGCGCGCTTGCTGACGGGGCCCTGACATAAACTGTGTTGGTGTGTGTGAATGTGTAGGGTGTGTGTGAATGTGTAGGGTGTGTTGGTATGGGTGTGGGTGTGAGGCACACAACCTTCTGGTGTGTCATGGGTTTAAAACCACTACTGTATGCCCCATTGGGACTGCGGTAATCAGGGATGTTGCTTTCTGTGCTGCACCCTGCCCCTGTGAGGACTGTCACGCGTCGGTGGGAGGTGAGCAGCTCTACCAGGGCTGCAATCTGGGCATCTGTGGCGGGTGGGGTGACTGGGGCTGCGGGCGCCAGGGGGGATCTGGGATTGGGAGAGGGTGCTTGGTGGGCAGGGACAAGGCTCCCATCGCGCGTGATGCGATCCTGAGGTGGTGGGCGGCGGTGTCGAGGTGGCTTTCGAGTGATGGTCCATCGTGGATGTGTCAACATACCTGTGTAAATACGTGCAGTTGACGACTTTGTGTGCTACTGCAGCAGCGAATTGTGCGGTGCACGGTGGTGTTTTTGGCTCTGCTGGCCGTTTGCATGAGCATCTTGCAATGCGAGGATGTACAACACAATGCTGCTTTAATGCTGTCTTATCGGGTGCAGATCACGGTGGAGAATGATACATTGCTATTGGATGATAGCATTAATGTAATCCTTCATGAAAGAACGGCATTCTTATAGTCAACTCCCATTGCTGCATGCTTGATGTTTGTGTACACCTGATTTCTTCCTTGACGAAAAAGTATATACTATATTGGTGTGTTTCTTATCAAAGCAACAAGAATCCCAAAGCAAGAAATACGCACGAAATCTGATTGGATCCATCCACATCTTGACAATGATGAACAGCACATTTTCGCCCAGTCCCATGGCATCACTCCCCACACGCACGACATCACGAATTGTACCACCACGAATTGTGCCACCAAGGAGAGCAATTCGACACATCCCCCAGGCATCATCATCTTCAGATGCCGCCCCCCCCGTCCTCGACAGCAACTGGCGCACCAAGGCCAAGCCCATCAGCCCAGGCTCCACCTACCCAGCCAAGGAGTTTTGCAGCAACTGTGGGCTATGCGATACGTATTACATTGCACACGTAAAGGACGCCTGCGCATTTTTGGGTGATGGTATGTGTTGTGCATTGTGCGTGTGAGAGATGTTGTTGGAGGGACATACGTGTATACCCCACCTAGAACAACACCCACACATATATTCACATGTACAAAACACCACACAGGCATGTCTAAGATTGACAAACTAGAAGCACAAGTACATGGACGCCAACGCAACATGAACACCGATGAGTTGCATTTTGGTGTGAATCAGCGCATGCTGTATGCTCGCAACCGCTCCCCCATACCTGGTGTACAATGGACAGGTATTGTCACCCAAGTGGCAGTCAACATGTTGCAGCAGGGCACGGTGGATGCAGTGGTGTGTGTGCAGAGTGATGCCGATGACCGTTTCACACCCAAACCGGTGTGTGTAGGGTGTGGTGGTGTGTAGGGTGTGGTGGTGTGTAGGGTGTGGGGTGTGGGGGTGTGCGTTGATGGTGGTGGTGTTGTGACGTTGTTGTGGATGTTGTGACGTTGTTGTTGTATGTATGTGTACATCCACACCGATACATCCACACTCTCATAATGGTGCTTGTCCCATGTCCCTACCATCTCTCCCCCTCCACACACACAACCACCCACACAACCACCCACAATACCCACCCACAACCAGGTGGTAGCCCGCACCGTTGACGACATCATCGCTGCGCGTGGCGTCAAGCCAACCCTCTCCCCCAACCTCGACGTCCTCGCAACCATAGAAGCACTCGATGTCAAACGTGTGCTGTTTATTGGTGTCGGCTGTCAGGTACAAGCACTGCGTAGTATAGAGCCCTATTTGAATCTTGATGCGTTGTATGTCTTGGGCACCAACTGTGTGGATAATGGGCCGAGGGAGGGGCTGCAGACGTTTCTGGAAGCTGCCAGTGAAGATGCGGGGACTGTGTTGCATTATGAGTTTATGCAAGACTATCGGTGTGTGTTGGGTGTGGGTGGATGGAGTGGGGGTGGTTTCAGTGGTGTGTGTGTGGAGCATAGTGTGTGTTGGGTGTAGTGTGTGTTTCGTAGGAGGTTGAGGATGTCATGCATGGTTATTGTGTTGTGTTGTATTTACACACACACACACAAACAAAGGTGTTGTGTTATGATTACACACAAACAACACACACAAACAATCACACACACAGAGTACACATCAAACACCTTGATAATCATTTTGAGTACATACCCTACTTCTGCCTGCCAGCCAATGACCTCAATGAAGTAATAGCACCCTCGTGCTACAGCTGCTTTGACTACCCTAATGCCCTTGCAGACATGGTGGTTGGTATGTTTTTTTTTTGTTTTTTTGTTGTTGTGTTGTTGTTGTGTGATGGTGGTGATGGTGGTGATGGTGGTGATGGTGGTGGTGGTGGTTGTGGTGGTTGTATGGTGGTTGTATGGTGGTTGTGGTTGTGCATGGACTGTGAGCATCATGGCATGCATCATCATGTTGACCACCTGCATGTTGATGACCACCTACATGTTGACACATGTCTCCTCCTGTTGACCATTGCCTGTTTCATGTTGACCACGCACGTTGACCACCCATGTCCCCTCTTGCTTCACCCACCCTCTGCCCCCTCAACAGGGTACATGGGTGTTCCCTACTACAACACCGACATGACCAGCCACCCACAATACATAACTGTCCGCAATGACAAGGGAGCAGCTATGCTGGCAGCAGTAGCCAACTCACTTGAGGAGTACCCTACCATGAGTGAGGGGGATAGGAAGCCATTCGTGTTGTCCACGCTCGTGCAGGATGATGAGTATGTGTGTGGGGGGGGTGAAGTAGGGGTGGTGTGGCTGGGGTGGGTGGTATGGAGGGGTGGGTAACCCTCAAGCAGTGCATCCCATGTTCCCAACATACACCACATATTCCCAACATGCACAGCACACAGACACATGCACACCTATGTGCACATTACACACACGTGCGTATCAATCCACACACCCCCGACACCCACATACCCCCAAACACATCCACCCTCACACTTGACAGGGCGAAGATGGGCAAGGCACCTGGCCCTATGCCACGTTGGCTGGGCAATATACTTGCATGGATTTTGACTCGAATAGGCCCCAAGGGACTGGAATTTGGCCGATACAGTCTTGATTATCATTATCTCCGCAATTATCTCTATGTACAGCGTCACATGGGGGAGGCACGGGCTGGTCGTCATGTACCTTCATTTGTGAAGAAGATTGTGGAGGAATATGATGGTAAAGATGGGACTGTGAGCAAACGGTATGGTGGTGGTTTTGGGTGGGGGGAGGGGGAGTACGAGGTGTATTGCATACATGTCCTGTACATGCATGGTGTTGTTTTCATTATGAGTGTACACGTATCACAATCAACACAGGTTGGCTATGCAGTACACAGGGCCCCGACCAAGGGCCCGCCCAAAAAAGGGCCCTGCAGTATAGTGCACGACAGCAATCTGTTTTTTGGCACAAGGTCTCTCTCGTGTGTGTGTGTGTGTGCATCATGTAGCGTTTGTACTATGGATATGATGATGATCTGTGGTGCATGTCTGCTTTTGCATTGGAGTGAATCCCATTGCTGTGTCTGTGCACTGTGCACCGCATGTGTATTTCTTGGATGCATGTGTTTACCACAAGCAGGCACGTTGAATTTTGAAGTATAAGACAGGCACTTCCTACCCCCACCACCATCACACGCGTGGCAGGGGTTTTGTGTGAAAACGAAAAAACTCGACCCACACAGCCACCTACGTTTACAATCAAATAGCACGATGTATACCACGCAGGGAACATAAGCAACACAAGGAAATGCAGAAATGCTTGTTGACCTTCTTATTTCTGTGCGCACAACACCACTGTGCTTGCTGTCACCTGCAGGACGACAGACGTTGTTGCCCACTGGAGACCACAGCACAGCACGCATAGCATGCACAGCACGCGATGTCCACACACACCGTGGTTTGTGACACGCGATTGAGAGAGTGCTGTGTCACGCAGGAAAGAGCACCCATACACACAAAACACAAAAGCACAGTAGGGTTGGGCTCCCTCTCTCCCACAAGGGCATGCCAGTGACTACTACAACACACCCAAACAGCAAGCAAGCAATATGCGTTGGGTATTATTTCTCACACACAAACACTCAAACTTGATCACGCACGACTGGACTTGTGTGCATCGAAATGTATATGCACAATATCACATGTGTATGCACAGCATATATTGTATATGCACAGTACATGTATGCGCACATTATTTCCACAGTCACACATACTCTGTTTCACACAGTTTCAACACAAGTGCTGCTTGACACATGACACACGCAAACATTCACATACACATTCACATTCACATTCACTTACTCACTCACACATTCACAATCCTAGCTTGAAAATTTGCGACTAGAGCCACCACCAGGTGTACTGCGCCCACTACGCCGACCACTTGAGGAGCCTGTCATGGTGCGTACATAGGAAGCACGTTGTGGCTGCACCTGTGTGATAATGGAGGAGGATGATAGTGAAGGGGTGGGTAGTGGATGACGATGAGGAGGATATATACACAAAAACATCAACAAATAATAACAAAAACATCAACAATAACATCAACAAAAAATAACATACACACAATGTGATAGCCCATACACACATACCAGCATCCCCCCTGCATCATCCAAGCTATCACGTGATCCCAGCACAGCATCATCACCATATCCACGTGGCTGACGGGGTGTGATGACACCTGGTGTGGGGCTGTAGGTGGGGCTGGGGGCTTGCGCGGGGCTGCCTGGACTCTGTGCATTGTGTATTGTGGGGTGTTGATATGGTGTACATTGGGGTACAGAACACATGTACATTGCGTGTATATATAGTGCACATAGGGTTACACACACACATACACACAACACACGCACCACCACCATCACTACCACCACCACCACCATACTAGGAAACAACGCCCCCGTACCGTGCTCATCTGTGATGAAGAACCACCACCACCACCTGGACTACTGAGGGCACTGCGACTCACCACCACATGATCCACCCCGGGAGGTGCTGGTGGGGGTGGGATACTAGGCGGGGGTGGGATACTCATGACAGGGGCATGTCCATGTGTGGAGGTGGAGTCCACCACTGGGGGCCCCACAGGTGCGGGAAGAGGGGCCGGTGTGGGTCCTGCTGCAGCAGCAGCTGCCGCTGCTGCTGGTATGGGGGGCCCCACATAGGTCCCTGGTATGGGGGAGGGCCCCTCAATTGGTGTGTCTTGGTAGATGGCCCCCTCTAGGGGTTTGGTGTATGCGCTTGGGTGGCGTTGCATGGGGGGTGGGGTGCTGCTGGTGTGTTTTGTGTAGAGGCTAGTGTTGTTGGGGTTGCCGTTGGGGTTGGCTGGGGGCTGTGTTGGTGGGGAGGGGGGTATGTTGTCATGGATGTGGGGTGTAATGGATGTGGGGTGCAGATCATTATCATATGTTCAGTACATAGTATATGCTATGTACATGTGAATACCAAGTGCGTGTGTGACGATATTGCATATACAAAACAACAACGCACACACCCACGCATACCGTGTGGGTCTTGAAACCACCACCACTCTTTTCCCCCCTTTGTTTTCGCTTCACCCTGTACACCAACCACCCAGCCACTGCTGCTACAAGTATCACAGCCACTACCACACCCACAGCAATGCCCACAATCATCCCCACATTGCTGCTGCTGTCACTGGTGGATGTGAGGGGGGCGGGGGCAGGGGCGGGGGCGGGGGTGGGGGTTGTGGTGGGTGTGGGTGTGTAATCTGCGGATGTCACAGCAATGCCTGTGTGGTGGGTGAGTAGTGTGTGGGGGGGGGTTGCGTGTGTGTGTTGTTTCGAGTGTGCAGTGGGTGAGCAAAGTTTGTATAGTGCACAACACATGAAGATGTACAGACCAGAAGATGTGCATGATAGTCATGATACTGCATACACTGTCAAGATGATGTACACTCACCACATGCATGCATGGTAACATACACTCCTTCACACACACATACACTCCTCTACAAACACATACACCCCTACAGACCCCTACACCCCTACACACTCCTACACACACACTAAACACATAATACACCTACCAGCAGTACTCAAAGCACTTGTCATGCTCCCACTACTCGCAGCATCATCCAACGCAGTTTGAGCATCACCAATGCGCCCCTCTGGTGCTGTCACTGCCAGCTGCAGAGTGACAGTGGGGGGGGCATTGGTACCATTGGTGGTGGGTTGTGATTGTAAGAGACGCCGACGTCGTGCACTGGATGACTGTGTGGTGTTTTTTGTGAGTGTGGTGTTTTTTAGGAGGTGGCTTTTGTGCGTATCATATGATGTTCTTCTCATACTCGTATTGCCAAAACCCCTTGATGAATGCACCCACATCAAGCAGAAACACAATGTACCCAACACACACCACCCCTTCAACACCCCCACCCCCCAACACACACACACACCTGTACAGACACTACCCGCACATTGCCCGACCCCCCCACCGTCCCTCGCAGCAGCATGCCCAGTTGCTCCTCCACAGCAGCTGACTTGTCTGCTGTCCATGGCAGCACCCCAGCCCCCTGCAGTGTGAGGGTGGCATTGCTGGTGACGAGGCTGGGGCTGATGGAGGGGGGGATGAGGGCTACGGGGGAAGGGAGACCTGGCTGCACAGCGGCACGCACAGGGGCTGGTGCTTCCACCAATGGGGCTGGTGCTGGAATGGGGGCTGGTATAGGGGCAGGTACAGGGGCAGGTACAGGGGCAGGTATGGGGGCCGGTATGGGGGCTGGTACAGGTATGGGTGCTGGCTCAGGTGCTGGTATAGGTGTGGGTGCATCAATAACAACAGGTGGGGGGGCTGGGGTGGGGGCATCTACAGGGGCGGGTATAGGTGCAGGGGCTGGAGTGGGTACAGGTGTGGGTACAGGTGTGGGTACAGGTGTGGGTACAGGTGTGGGTATAGGTGTGGGTATGGGTGCAGGGGCTGGAGTGGGGGGTTCCACGGGGGCGGGTACAGGTGCAGGAGGATCAAGAGCAACAGGTGCTGGCATAGATGCTTCTGTTGTTGGTGCTGGTGTTGTTGCCTGTCCCCCATCAGCAACAGCAGGGACCTCATCAGCACCTGGAGCAAGGGCCCCTGGTGTCGGTGCAAGCGGCCCGATAGCAGGTGCCAGGGGCCCTGGTGTTGGTGCGCCTCTAGGTGTGAATCGGGATATGGATGCTGCTGTTTGGGGTGGTCGAGCACTAGGCACATTGCTATATACCAGCTGTGTGTGTGTTGAGAGAACAACAATGTGTGTATTGGGTGAAACGACACATGCATACACTCACATACCTACAACACCTGTATGTACACAAAACACAAACACACACACACCTCCATGGTGGATTCATCAAGAGGCACATTGATAGTAGGAACAGACACAGGGGGCCCCAGGGGCTCCGCCGGTCCCACCCGAGCATCAAACAGTGCCCGGGGTGGTGTGGGTAGATCAAGCTGCTGAGTGAAAGGGAAGTTGGTGAGGATAGGGGGGCGCAATTGTACACTGGTGGGGGCTCCTGGGAGGTCGTTGATTTTGAGAACGCCTGTCAATGTGATCTGTGTGTGATGTGGTGGGAGGTGTGTGTGACGTGGTGGGAGGTGTGTGTGATGTGGTGGGAGGTGTGTGTGATGGATTGACATGGAGTTGTATGATGCACGTGTATGGCTTTGTGTTTAGAGTAGTAGTAGACAATAAAAACATACACCGCTGCACACCCATGACACACCCATGAAACACCCATGACAAACCCATGAAACACCCATCACACACACTACCTGTCCAATTTGTGGCACTGCGGCCGTTGATCCAATGTCTTTAAGCAGCTCCACCAACATGACAGCAGGGATTGCGAGGTAGCCATCCTGCCTTGGAGTGCTGCCATTGACAATCTGATGAGAGGGTGGGGGTTGGAGTGTGAGGGTGGGGTATACACACGGTGCTGTGTGTGTGTGTGTGTGTGTGTGTGTGGTGTTACTATCATGTGTGTATGTATCATGAATGTGTGCATCATGTGTGTATATATCATGTGCAATTGCCCCATATGTGTACACTACACTCCCCTTCTATCCCCCCCACACGCCAAAACACACACGCACACACCAAAAAGAAAACAACAACAGCACTCACCTCATCAAAAGTACGATTTGCACATGGGGTATCAGCCTCACACAACCACGCCCGCATAATCACTGTAAACATCACTTCCACATCGACCACCGTGTTGGCTGTTGCACTGGCACCCCGGGCAGGGTCTGCTGCCCTGGAGCTCATGTTGAGTAATAGTGCTGCATTGAGGGAGGGGGTGATGTCGAGCTGTTCTGTTGGACGTGCTGAGAGGTTGAGACCTGGTCGGGGGGGTGGGGAGGTGGTGGGGAGGGGTGTGTGTGTGTGTGTGAAATGGTGGTGGTGTGTCATGGCGGTGGTGGTGTATGCTGGTGGTGGTGCATGCTGCAACTAGTATGTGCATCTGGCGCAGCGCAGGAATACAACATGCTACCCAAGATATACCTGTGATATCAAATCGCTGCTGCAGGGCTGCCACTGTGAACGTTGTATTGGTGTGGGGCGCATTGATGCCCTCTGTAGGTACATCAGCACGCAGGGTGCGCACTGTGTCAATACCTGATGAGCATAGGTGGTGTGTAGGTAGGTGGTGTGTGTGGGAGGGAGGTGGTGTGTGCAGGTATGACGCACATGGTGTTCATACACATGGTATTGATACACATGATGATGATACACATGATGACGATACAAATGGTATTGATACACACACCCGCGCACACTGTATTCTATGCACTCTACTGCCTACACATCCACACCCACTGATCAACACAATAGGTGTACATACCAGGTTCAGAGGTCAACCTGGTGAGCATGTTGACAGTGGCTGATGGAGGTGTGGTAAACTTGGCCACCACTGCCTCCTCTGATGTCTGTGTGGCGCATTTGATGGAAACGTGTTTCAAGTTGTGCATGTGTGATGACTGACGCGCCAGTGCATGTATGCTGTGCAGACTGCATTGTATACAAAAAACACTGTATACAAAAAACACTATACTCTCCCCCCAAACACACCCGATTGGCAGAGCTGGGAAGTGTGCAGGTAAAGTTGGCGGGTGGGTCCACTTCTGATGAGCGCCCCTGTGCACGTGCGCCATCCCACGCAATGGCTATCAGCTGAAAGCGCAGCACGCCCGTGGCACCTGTGTGGCGCATGCAAAGTGGCGTCATGAGGGGTGGCTGCTCTTAGGTGTGACACCTATTGCAGTACATCCTCCGCACCATGCACTGCTGTGCTGCTACCCAGCAACACCAAGACCAGCAGAAACCACGAGATAGTGCGCTGCATAATGAGATTGTCGCACACTGAGGAGCGATACAGCTTGGGGAGATGCTGATTTCTGCAATGTAATACAATCTACTTCCTCCTGCTCCAAATTTCGTTTTGCTTGGCTCAACACAGCCGCAGTGGATAGACTATGTGCGTCGTGTGCGCGATTGATCCAATCCAGGCTTTACGAGTTTTTTGTGTATATGCATGCAAAATGCTGTGTGCGTCTGGTGTGCGCTACAGTGAAACAGGGACAGGTTTGTTTGTGTTGTTCTGCAGGTAACAAAAGAGCAAGTCCTGATGTGTTTCAGATGACAGTCACAGCACGAGGGTTTTTATGAGGCAGCTACTGCAGCACATACGACGGTGTGTGCCCCAGTGAAACCTGCAGTCGAGCACGCCCAAGCTTGACTAAACAGTTGAGCAACGCCTTGCTACGACTGCCAAACCCTGCCGCCTGCACCGTCGCCAACGTCACTGGATACGTTGGGTGGACCATCATGACATGCCAATACACTTTGCAAACACACATCACCTCGCCACACGGTCCGTACCTGGCCGATCGGATGGAAGCGCCTTGAGATGCCGCAGTGCATTGTTGATATCTTGCAAGCTCACTTGGGATGTGGTAAAAGATGGCAAGCTTGCATACTCCTCTTCAGTCACCCTCCGTGGGGTCATGGCACCCCCCATGGCACCCCCCGAAAACGCCATGGCCTCCCCCCTTGCGGAAGATGCCCCACCAGACGTCACCGTCAACGCAGCCAATGCAGCAGCTGTGGACGCCACATCCCTCCCCTGTCCACCTCCTGTGGCTTGGGAAATGTGTCGCGCACCACCCGCGGGGCCGGCACCCCTGCGTTTGGCAGATGCTGTGATTTTGGCGGCACTTTGCAGGACACTGTCTGTGTTGGTGCGGTTGAGGGCCCGTTTCACCAGCTCTTCAGTAGAGGGACTGCGTGTAGCAGGCTGTGTGAGGTGGTGGTGGTGTGGGGGGGAAGAGCGTGGACACATGTGACATGTGCATGTGAAACGACTCCAGTCACCAACAACATACATCAAGGAGTACCACTGCCTGCCTGGGCGTGGCAGGGGATGGCAGGCGAGGAGGGGCCACTCCCACGGCAGCTGTCCCCCCCAGGGGTACCCGTTGTGGCTTGGGTGAAGAGCGTCTGCGTATTATTTGCTGGTACAGGTCAATGGTGCTATCATCATCACCGATCCCCTCATGCTGCAGGTGTGTGGCATGTGTCTGGAGTGTCATGCTGATGGGTGCATGTGCATGTGCCATGCCAACCATGTCTTCCTCTCCATGTGCCTCGTGTGGCTGGTAGTATACAACATGATCATCGTCCTCCATGGGCACCCCTGTGGCCTCACCACCCCCTGGTGCTGCTTCCACAGGATGCACCCCCCCCAGTGGTGACCCAAACCCCTCCTCCTGTGTCTCCATAGCTGCTTGTGCTGCATCACCACCATGAGCACCACCACTATGAGTATCATTATGAGCACCATCATGCACTGGTACAGCAGCAGATGTCGCTCCCCCTGTATGGGTTGTCTTGTCAGGTTGCTGTGCACTGGTGTGTGGCTGCATTCTGCTGCTGCTATGTTGCCCTGGGTGGGCAGCTGGTATAGAGACCCCCTTGGCAGCAGCAGCCAGCAGTGCAGGTGTTGACAAGGATGCCTGGAGTGTGTAGGGAGATTGGAGTGCAGGGCATGTGTGCACAGGGCATGTGTACGAGCGAGCGAATTAGAGAGAGAACCCCCCCCAACACACGTACCATGCTCTGCGCACCACCAGTACGCACCACACTCCCTCCTTCCACCACCCCCTCAACCACATCCCCCCCAGCACCGGGTGGTGTGACTGTGGGCGGTGGGATTGTGTCAGACAGACCCAGGCTACCACAGTCAGAGGGCCGGCCTAGGTCACTCACCATGGCGATGCTGCTGCTGTTGCCGCTGCTGGCATACTTGCCTAGCAATGCCCTGTGAACGGGGAGTGAAGGGGGACCATGGTGCAAAATGTACTGATGAACGAAGATATACAACAAGATATATTAACAAAAATGAACAAGATACTGATGATACTGATACCACATGCAGGGTATGCAACAACATGCAGCAGCAAGCTACAACATGCAGCAACCACAGAAGCCAACAGGACAGCGTTATACATATGTACTACATATAATAATAGTAAATACAATACATATAATCATAGTAAACATAATACATATAATAATAGTAAATACAATACATATAATCATAGTAAACATAATACATATAATAATAGTAAATACAATACATATAATCATAGTAAACATAAATATAAACAATACATACTGCATGCCGGGTGTGAGCGCCATGTTTCCTGATGACACACTCGACAGGGGTGTCAGTGCTTGCATGCGCCCATGCACCATGGGGGTTTTGTATGCAAGGGCATGTACGGGACGGGTGGGGTCACCAGCAAACCCCTGAAACGCACTGGGAGTGGTGGTGGTGATGGATTGGGGGGCGGGGTTGTGGGTTGTGGTGGGTGCCGTGCCTGTGATTGGGTGTGGTGGAGAGGAATGAGGGGGCTATGCTGCAGGATGTATGCAGAGTCATCATGCTACAAAGTGATCATGCGCACGCACAATCCCTCAATGTTTCGCACAATACACACAATCACAATCATACACAATGACCCAATGCTACCATGCTGAAAAGCTTGGGGTGTGCTGTGTGCACTGCTGCCTGGTGTGGGCTGCAACAACATGGGTGGTGGTGACGATGAATAGGATGGTGTAGCAGGTGATGCGTTTTCGTCAACCCCATGGGGCTGCTCCATCCCATCCCCATCTGGTTTGTCTGCACCAATTCCCTGCGGCGGACCACTGTCACGCACCACTCCCTGCAATGGATCATGCGGTGGCTTATCTGCATAGTTATCACAGTAGCCATATTGTTCTAGATGGTTCACCAGACGTGCAAGCGCCTGCTGATTGGCTTGATACCGGTGCACTGCAACAGCCACAGCCTCGGCAGTGGTGGGGCCATCCAAGGCGCTCTGTTGCACTTGTACAATGGCTTCACCGAGTTGTTTGGTCTGGGTGGAGAGTTGGCTGACAAAGTGCTTGAAATGGCTCACTGTGTGGGCGGGGGGAAGTTGTGTTGTTACAATCTACCTCGTCTATCATGCACTACTCCCTGCAGAGTAACCACCACCACCATAATGTTCACCATACCATCTGCGCATGGCTTTGTTGCCGCTGCTCGTTTAAGCGATGCAATGTCGTTTTGCAACTCGGTGCCAAACTGTCGCAGCTGGCTGCCAAACCTTGCTACCTTGGCGTCTATATCGGCCCGCATACTATTGATGATGATCAGGCAATGCGTGCTGATTGATCACAATCTATACAAATTGAAGATGGCAGCGGCTGTTACAAGTAATCATACACAAGCACATACAGCACGTGTGTGCGCAAACATACACTCTCAGGGCAGGGTATATATGAGAGCAAATCCGATCAAGAAAAATACATGCACCAGAAATCAACACAGGTCTTGTCCACAAACACAGGTTTTCTCATGCAGGTGCATCCACTGCTGCCTCTTCCTTGAACCACGCATGCAAAGGATCTGCTGCAAGCTTGAGCACATACAAAATGGTATCCCGAGGCAAAGACCATAGCCCCACAGTATCCTCATCCTCCACACGCTTGGCTGCCAACAGCAGTGTGCGTGCGGCTGCTAGAAACGCCTCGGGAAAATCGCCATGCGTATTCAGGGCCCATGGCCGCACAAAGAAGTACTGCAACACTCGAAACTGGGAGTCGAAAGTGGTTGGGGTGTGTATGACTTATTGCAAGGCATGCCAGGGGGGTGGCTCCATGTATGGGGAGCATGCCATATGGGGGCAACCCCATAGGGCACCTATCAGTTGTCCCCCCCAGCAGCACACAAACACAGCCTCACAACAACAAACATGACTCAACCCCCCGCCCAAAACATACCCGTTGTGCAATAAACAGCGATCGTGTTGCCGCATCAATCGTCACCCCTGTTATCACCCGCGAAACACACTGAACATACTCGTCCGTGTCGGGCATAGGTCGCCGCACCATACCACACGCCAGCTCCTGATGATGCACCTTTCCCTCAGGGAGCAGCTGTATAATGTGAACCTTTTCCCGACGTGCCGCACAGACCAGCAGTGTATTGTCCCATGGTGCAAACGCAACACCCATGAGGGAGCGATCCACAGCGATGTGATGTGTCTGCTGACGGTGACACACGTCCCAGATGCACACACACTTGGCGCTGCTGTCGGCGGTGGCTGCCACACGCGTGCTGTCGTGGCTCCATGCAACATATTGAAACCCTTTTTTGGGGGGGGTGTTGTATATGTGTACATGTGTGTGTGTGGATTTCTGGGGTTTGGTTGCATGAGCTCACGTGATACAAGTGTGAATGAATGTAGGACACTCCATCCCGCCTCAAAACACACCCACTCCCCCCCCACCCACCATGCTGATGTCGTCGTGCCACCGGTGGATTACGCATGCTCAACACCACCGCGCTCCCATACCGATACCCCGTTTTCCGTGACAGCAACCACACCCGCAGGTCATCCCCCACCACCGCAATCCACTCCCCATCGGGGGACGCCACTGCGCAGTTGACAGCACATGACCAGCTACCAATAGAAACAGCTCTCACAGAGGATGCAAAGTTGCCTGCCTGGGGGTCCACCATGCCGTATCTTCGTAAGAACAAACCAAACTCACCCCGTTCATATACATCCATGTCCTGCGTGGGGGTGGGTGGGGTGATTGGGGTTTGTGGTCGTGGGCTGGTTGTGTGTTGTATCCATGTGTTTCTTGCCATACGCACCCCCACCCCCACACAATAACCCTCCTTCTCCCCCTTTTCACATCAACCCACACCCACCGTTGTTGTATTACCCCCCTGCCCCCCTGCATGGCCCCCCGGTGGCAACAGCTCTTGTGCCTCACACTGCATGCTACGAGGCTGTTGACTGCCCGCAGGTGGTATTTCCAACACGTGCACATACCCCAAAGACTGCTGACGCACAGTGTGCTGTGCTGAGATAAGCAAACGCTGCACGCCTGCCACCCTGTGAACGAGACCCAAGAATGTTTTGTGGAGGAGGGTTGTGTGGGATACGTGTGGTATGCTGTGGAGTTGGTATGGTAAGGGTATATGTTGCATGGTATGTTGTACACATTATATGCTTGTTTTTTGTTGCGCATGTGCACTGTATATGCACAGTATGGTGCACAACATGCCTCTCGAGACATATGCAACAAACGTATGCACACACATATGCAACAACACCGACATGCAATGATAAAACACACCTACCCCCCCCCCCCAAAAAAAAACACTTACATGCCAACGGACAAGTAGTTCACCATTGCATCGGTTTGTATAATCCAGGCAGGCACCAGTCGCTCATGCAGCACCTCAGCTGCAGCATTGCTCCCCCCCTCCCTCTTGGCAGCTTCCACAGCAGCTCTCGCAGCAGCTTCAGAGAGAGCAAGGGAAGCTGCTTCGGAAGCTGCCCGGTGTGTACAGTCGTGACAGCTCCGGGCAGTGCAGGTGTGTTGGTCGTGGGGGAGGACGGGGTGGAGGGGGAGGGGGTACCGGGCAAACACCTCCAGCAAGCCACCTTCACCACCTTGGTAGTGGGTGTTTGTGGGTGCGTGTGTGGTGTTGTTTGTGGGTGCAGTGTATGTTGTACAGGACAAGTTGTGCATCATGTAGAAACACGCAGAAACAACAGCATATTCTTGCAACCAACACACATTTACACACCCATTTACACACCCCCATTTACACACACCCAATCAACCCCCCCTCACACACACACACCAGTCATGATGATTCTCCCCCCATGTGCAGGCACCAGTGTCAATGGACGATCCCCCACACGTGTGGCCAGCTGCGGTGGCTGCCCAGTCACTCGCTCTGCCGCATCTGCATTGGAAGGTGCGTTGTGTATGGATACAGGTGCAGGGTTGGTGTTGAGGGGCCACACGCCAATGGCAGCCTGTTGCATGCTCCCAGCGACTGTGAGAAACTCAGGGGACCCTGTGAAATGAGAGGCGAAATGAGAGGGGAGGCGGTGGGAATTCCATGGTCCGGGAGAACACCATGTCAGGCATGTCAGGCATGTCAATATGCCGACCATGTTACAACCCCCCCACACACACATTATCACATGCACTACCATAAACGTACCATGAACGTTTTCAAACATGCGTATTGAATCTGCTGCTTGCTTGTGAAACGTGTGGCTTAGAGCAGGATGTGACACACGTCCCTTGCGAAGAAAACATGCCCCACCATGACACACACTGGTGGTTCTTGGGTCATGTGCCTCTTCCAAACCCCACAGCAGTGGATCACCTATGATGGTGGTGCAGGGATTATGTGTTGATATGTCGCAATGTGTATGTGAGAAGGACAACTGTTCAATGTGATTGTGGTAAGCACTTGTGTACTATTGGGAAAATAGCCAAGGGAAAAGCCCAGCACTCTCAGCATCATACCAAGGACGCACAGAGTATAAGCAACAGAGTATAGCAACATAACACATACCAGAGGCCGACAAGTTGGCGCGTGTGGGCGGGATGGAATACACACTATCGTTGCCATCGTCCACATCTTCCCATTCGCTCTCATCGGTGACCATGTCATCATCATCTTCTTCATCATCATCTGAAAACATGCTGTCTGCGCCTGAGAAGTCACTCATCAATGCAATTTCCTCTTCGTACATCTCGGTGCCCCAATCGCTGCATGATCGTGTGGGTTGTGTGGTGGCGGGTTATTATAACCAACCAATGATGTTTATATACATCTGTGATGTACATCAATACATACAGCACACCTTGTGTCCTCCTCCTCAATATCGTCGTCATCAGCAGATTGCCAGTCCACCAGCGGATGGGCATTTGCTTGTGCTGCATCTCCTTGTTCCCCCTGATTGTCCGCTGAAGCATCTGCTGCAATGTCACCTTCAACAAGTTCAAAACCCCCATCCTGTTTGAGAAGTGTACACAAGGTTGAAGCCATCAGTAACAATACCATGGAGCCATGCACTCCACACGCACTCTTGGAGGCGATTGCTGTCCTTGTTCCATGGTGCATCACCAGCTGGTTGGGAAAATAGTGAATAGCACGGCTGTTTTTGTTAGAGTTGCAACAAGCGAGTCTCCTGCTTTTTTTAACCAGCTCCGAGAGTGTTTGCTACTAGAATATTGATCAACAACAGCCAGAGTGCCAGTCCATATCCACCTTTGCAATATTGAGACGCTCTTTTGTTCCTCAAGACGTGTTTGCCGCCACCATCCCCATCACTATAGCTTGCACAATATGAAACTCTTGACACATAATATGCTGGCATGTCATATCAAAGTATGGAATGCACCTGGGCAACATCAGGGGGCAACAATACAATAAGCTGCTGTACAACCACATGCCACCACATGCACATCATCACAGGGCGTCACACAGGGCTACCCATTTCAAATAGAAGCAACACAAGTACAAGTACGAGAAGCTGACTATGATCCTGACTTTTTGCGACACATCTTTGGGCGTATCGAGTGGCATGCACTTGTGGCGGGTGCCAAGGCTATGGGCGTGGACGATTTGCCGGCAGAGGTATGCAGCATTAGGTGGTGCAGCAGGGGGAATGCAGCTGTATGGAGTTGGCAGTGTTGTTGGCACAGTGCATTGAAGCGGAACCTGCAACACTCAACAGGCGACCGAGGCTAATTTGCAGGATGACGAGTTTTTGCAAAAGTTTCATCACGCACTGCTAGAAGTGCATTTGGAGGAGGGTGCTCTTGTGTGCCCTGAAACTGGGCGTCGTTTTGTGGTGAGCAGTGGGATTCCCAACCTGCTGCTCAACGAGGACGAGTGCTGAGGGTTATTTTTTCCTTGTTCAACGTGTTTTCGTTGTTTTCATCTTGTTTTCATCTTGTTGTGTTGTGTGCGCTCGATTGTCCGAATTATTATTGAGTAAATTAGCAATTATGCACATCAACGACACAGAAGACGAGCTTTGCAACCTGAATTTGCTGCCAACGGACGTGCTTGCAATGGTATGGTGATCGAAATAGTTTTGTGTCGGTCTCTCAACTATCATTGACGCACTCATGTCTTTCCAGATCTTGTGCAATGCCACCAACGGTGATGTATGTGTGTTGATGCAGCTGCTCCATACATGTAAACCATTCCGAGCAGCAGCTCCATTTGCTATGCGCTGCCTCAACACCATGAACCTGACACCGCAGTCATTACTGAACATATGCACCAGTCCCTTTTTCTCCAATGCTCCAAAGCTGCGCACGCTCGTCCTCCCTAGTGCTGCTGACAGCCTTCCTGTGCTGGGTGCCCTCGCAGGCTCGTTGCGGTATGTGGGTGTACCTGCTCAGGTGACAGAGCATTGCCCACCACCAGTTGCATCCACCACAACCGTCCACAGCATGGATATGCTGCTGCCACAATTGGAGCACATCCACATCCTCGAGTGTGCTTCCCAGTCTGATCTGTCAGTATTAGATGCAGCAGAGTTGGTGCACCACTTGGGCACTTTGCAGCAGGGCCGACCCACCATACGTATTGTACGTGCACTGGGTGGGAATGCCACCATGTCAACACCACCTTCACCGTAATCACTACCTCACAGAAGCTCTACCTGTCCATCACGTCCGTTTTTTATCCGGAGTTTTCACCTGAATACAGAATGGAACGTGACAGAATCGACACTCTCTGTGACAGCCTTGCAGCACTGGGCAGTGTGGAGGATCTGTGCATACAGGCCCCCCTCCTCGTCCAAGTCCATCTCCTTCCAGCCACGTTGTCCATCCCGCACATCACATCACTGACATACATCAACATGAACACTATATGCGGGGTTGACTTGTTTGCTGGATTGCACAATAAACAAACCCTGCTTCATTTGGTGGTAGAGGTTTCAGGCTATCCAGATGAGAATGACTGGGAGCCCTTTCCTCTCAAGTCCCTTCCTCCACAGTTACAAACAGTACACATACGCTTTGCCCCCTACAAAGCGAGTGGGAATATTGCCCAGGTGTGGATGGTCAAGTACTCAGGTGACAAAATGTGTCACTCACTGATGCGGCACTCAAATCTGTGTCACACTCACTGCTCCCCAGGCGTTACTACACAGCTGCGCAGGGCTACAACACCTTGAACAACTGCATTTGGAAGGCATCGAGGCTGTGTGTGTGGACGCCCTGGGCAGATGGGAGGCACTTGATTTGCAGTGTCTGACAACATGTCCTGCACTGCATACTCTGTCACTGGGGACTGGAAGCACTGCATTAACGAGGGAGCAAGATTTCCGGTATGCTGCTTTGGAGAAACATATGCACGGTGTACTGCAGGTCCGATCATCATTGCGGTGTCTGCATGCACACAGGGAAATGGTGACCCCTGTGGCGGCACAATTGCAGGTGTTGCGGCTCAAGTTGCAGGCCCGCAGGTGGGAACACCTCAACTGGCAAGTGCTGGAACAACCAACAAAGTGGGTGTCGGGTGAGATTAGTGTGCTGCATGATGTTGTGTAATGAAAGCACTTCTGGGCCCTGTGTGCAACATTTGTATATTTCAAGTTTAATGCTTTATGTGCATTCCCTTGTCCCTCCTTGTCCCTGGCCATTTTTCAAGCTCGGTGACAAACTTGGCACAGCATTCAGACTTGTTGCCGTGATTTGTTATGGGGGAGGGGTAGACCGAGCTCGTGCTGGCTATTCGTTTGCAAGTGTATGGGCTGTGTACGTGCAGAGTGGGTGTGCTTGCTGCACAGCTCTGTCTCATGCTCTGTATCATGCATTCATTTCCCCCAGATGCACCAAATTGTAGTGTGAGTGGGACGATATCACTGTACAGCCTGTTCTGTAGTTTCTATTTGTATTGGGCTATTGGTACTGCAGTTATCATAGTAATCATACATATCAACCCTTAACATCACGATGTTGCTGGATCTAGCTTGTGAGCAGCGTCTCTTACGTTCGCTGGCAGTGGGCATAACAGAGGCAGCATCATGCAGCCAACCCTGCAGCTCGCTCGACCTAAGCTTGGATTGTGCGCTCGGGGGCTTGATAGATCTCAGGTGTGACACGGTTTGTGAGGTGTGCTGACAGTGCTAGTACACACACCACGACATTACACGCACTCCATCTACCCCACAGTGTCACTCTCCCCCTGGTTGCTCCAACAACCCTAGTGACATTGCAGGGTATTGCGCCTACAAACAATGCGAATGCTTGGAACCATCTGATATGTTGCAATCCAGACGCCTATGCTGCCCTCCAATGCATGCCCGCACCCATGAGCATACGCACAGCTGTCAACGCCTCAACATTGGTTAGCCTCTCTGTCCCATTACTCTGTGATGCACGAGAGGATCTGGCGAGGACAGTGCAGCGTATCTTGGCCTCAGAGCACCTGTCAGACAGCGGTCGACACCAGCAGCTTATCAGCTTGTGGTATTCGTATGCAACACATGCCAAGGTTGTGGGGATTTTGACAGTCACATACCCATTGAACGAAACCACAGCAGTTCATAATGAAATGTACGTATGATGGATCATGTCAGCATCTGTATTGTGTGTGTGTGCGTACAGTGCAACACGCTTGCACTCTCACACAGTACTCCCACACAATACTCCCACATGATACTCTCGCACAATACAGATTGCTGTGCAATGTGCTGTTGCTGGGCTACAGCACAATGCCCATGCTGCTGCACAGAATACAAAGCAGGTTGATGCGCATCGCTGCTGCAGAGGCACCCCCAATAGCGTGTTGGTCATATGTGCATGGTGTGGGCTTTGGTTCGGCAGGGGTAGAGGAGGAAAAAGAAGACATAGAACAACAACAACAACAGCAGCAGCAAGAACAGCAGCAAGAACAGCAGCAAGAACAGCAGCAAGAACAGCAGCAAGAGCAGCAGCAGCACCTGCAGCAGCAACAACAGCAACAACAACAATGTGCAACAGATAGTGAACAGGTAACATCGTTCCCGAGGAAAGAGTGTCAAGATAAGACAGCAAACCTCTCTCAAGAGCATGCAGCACCCCTCTCATCCTATTGTCAGGTAGCAGAGCCCTCCTCTTCAGCTGGTCATAAAAATGCAAGGCCCTCTTCAAGCGGTAATAAAAGTGCAGGGCCTGTACATAAAAATGCAAGGCCATCCAATAAGCAAAATAATGAAAATACACACAATCATAATGAATCCAAACCTGATGCTTGCTGGTCCAATGCACCAGGACAATTCGCTACAGGACGTTTCCAGAAGCACCCATTGTTCTTGTGTTACAAGGATATGCAGACAGAGATGGAGTACTTTCACTTTGCACTGTCCCTCAACACACGGGTAGGTGGGGTTTGTTCATGTGAGTATGTTGATGTGGGTTTGTTGATGTGGGTTTGTTGATGTGGGTTTGTAGGTGTTTGTGTATGGGTTATGCCTTGCATATATATACACCTGCATGTTCCTGTTGTGTGGTGTCCCTGTTGTGTGCAGGAGGGGTGTCTGTGGGTTGGTACATGTGATGAAAAGTACGTACTGATGAAAACAACAAAACACCATTCCTGAATACAACACACTCACACACACAAAGTACATGCGGTTAAAACATTACTTGATATAAAATACACAAAAACACCACCCATCAATACAGGCACGCCAAATCATCAACACTGTCGTCTCTGTGGTGTCAGTCATGTATTTGCTGTTTTGCCAACCATATGCCCTTGCATACACCAACAAGTGGTTGATGCGGGCATGTGTGACCTTTATCATCTCCTCAATGCTGCTGGATTGGTTGCCACCTTCATGGCCTTTGTATGTGGGTGGTGTATGTGGGTTGTGTTGATGGTGTGGGTTGTGTTGATGGTGTGGCTTGTGTTGATGGTGCCAATAGAGTGCTTGCACCTTATGTATACGTAGCATACACCTTCTTGTATACGTAGCATACACCTTCTTGTATACATAGCATACACCTGTATACATACATAGCGTACAGTTTTATGTATAGGTAGCACACAACATACAAATGATTGTACCCTCAACACCCTCAACCCTCACCAAACCCTCAACCCTCACCAAACCCTCAACCCTCACCAAACCCTCAACAATACAGGTTGCCTAATATACGACCATACGGTTGTCTCCTCAGTTGGTTATGTGCAGTATCTCATCCCTTTGTACACGTGTGGACCACATGGTATGTGTCTGTTGGATTGCTGTATGCATGTTGCTGTGTGCATGTTGCTGTGTGCATGTTGCTGTGTGCATGTTGCTGTACAACTCCTACAGCATGAGTATTGCTATGTGTATATTCTGCTATATGTGCAAAGCACACATCATCCCCACCACCACCACCAACTCACCAACATCACCATAACAGGTGGGGGTTGCAACAAACAAAACAGTTGTCCTGGAATACATCACTCCCCTACACACTCCCCCCCATGATCCTTCCGTTTTTGCTGGCAGGTAACATCAACCAGGGGGCACGCTTTTGCTGCAATTCAATTCATTCCCTTCTCCACGTGCTGCTGCTGTGTACCTGGATGCTGCCGCCGCTGTGTGCTTGGGAGTTTGCATACTATGCACCTTGGTCGCTGTTTTCAAGCATTGCTGCTGCGATGCTGGTGAGCACGCATTCCTTGTGGTCACGCTGGCATGGTGAACTCCAGCATCGTGCTGCTTGGGAGGCACGACAAATGCATTTCCATTGATGTTGTTGTGGTGGTTTGTGTTTATTTTTACTGGTGTACGTACATACTGGTGGTGGTACCTGTGGACATGCTGTTGTTGTTTTGTACATGAAATGGTGTTTCCCCTTCCGTCATGCCGTTTCAATTTATGTTGTTAACTTGTTCCAATACTAGCGAATGAATCACATGAGTAAGCAGAAATAGAGTGTGCCTTGGTCGATTGCAAACAATAATTGACCGACATGTTTCGGGATGAACGACATCTTCACAAGCAGGTATGGCAACCTCATGATGATGAGCTCACGATTCGTTGTACGTATTCACCTACAACTTACACCGCACATAAACAACAGCTAGCAGCCTGGCAAGCCCAACAACGCCTGGATGGGCATGCAGCGCACTGGCTCTTGCTACTTACCGAAGAAAAATCCCCCAACACGGTCACGACACATGCAGCCAGTAGCTCACCAGTACTCCTCAACCATGTGAGCAAGGGACGAGACGCCTCCATTGCACGTCCTGTCACCCAGCTGTGCTGTGAAGCGCTGACATGTGCCCCCTGTGTGGTCGGTACCCAAACTACCTGTCCACCAACCACCACTCGCCTGCCTCGGCACAGCCGTGTATGGAGAGACATGCGACCAGGTGATACCCTCGCACAATATCCTAGCGCAGTGGTGGGGAGCCGGGCACGGCGGTTGTTGGCATTGCTGGGATCAGCGGTGGCGGCATGGCTGCCAGTGGTGGTGGCATGTGCGCTTGCTGAGACCAACCACGTGTATGTGCTTGAATGAGGTTGTTGTGCATATGGGGTTGTGCGTATAAGAGGGATGGAAGGTGGTGTGTTGTACATACATGCCATACATGTGTGGTATGCCTGAAGAATCATTCCTCTCACAACAATCCCTCTCCCATTCCTCCCACAACAATCCCTCTGCCCATTCCTCACACAACATTCCATCCACAGGTGTGTGGTGGTAGGCATGTCAGTTGCTCTTGGAACAGCCATCATTGATCTCATCACTGCGTATTCACTCTACCTGGGTGGTTTGTGCAAGGTACTGATGGTGTTGTGGTTGGTGCTGTTGTGATTGGTGCTGTTGCGTTGCAATACACGTGTGTACGCCTCACATGCCCCCTCAGGTGTGGATACGCCCCTGGCAGGTGATATCTGCTGTCACCTATTGCGTATTGCTCCTCACAGCACACATACCTCGGTCACAACGCGTAGGGGTGTGGTGGTTTTACCCCATTTCCCTTGCTGTGCTGCTACTGGTGGTTGCGGTACGTGTTTTTGTGAATGTGTGTGTGTGTGTGTGTGGTAGTATGTGTTTGTGGATGTGCTGGTGGTTGCGGCATACATGTGTGTTTCGTTGGTTGGCAGGTTCCACACAACATCCTAACACCAACCACACAGGCGTCCATCATCGCACGCATCCCCCTCACACAGCCCCTGCTGACCAATCACATACCCCGCTATGCTCAGCACCACCCCCTCACCCGTGCATTCTCCCACACCCTCGCACTCCTGTGGACAGCATCCCTCGGCATGTTGCTTTCCCTTGGCCTCACACGTGCCATCCAGATACACACCCTGCATGGGTGGGGGTTGGTCATGGTGGGGTATGGGATGCCAATGGGATTGATGGTATGGACCCTGTGGGCGACAGTGCAGGCTGGTATGCAGCTGCAGCAGGCATTGTCAGTGTCTGTATTAGATGCTGCAGTGGGGGAAAACGCCATTGTGCAGGGGGAGAGCAAATCAGTTTGTGTTGCAGGGGAGCAGCAGAGGGGGGTGGGGCAACAACAACAGAGGGGTGGGAGTGTGCCGGCTGCTACACCACCCAAAACACCGCAACGAGAGGGGGCATCTCCAAATAATCGCACGGTATTGTGTATGGTTGATGTGGGGGTTGGTGTGTATGCGTATGTATATGCATAGTATTGGTGTACATGCTGCTTGTGTACAACAACACAGGGGCAACTGCGGCAGGCAGTGGCACGATGTGAAGCTGCAGAGGCGCGTGCACAGCAAGCAATTGTGCGATGTGAAGCTGCAGAGGCACGTGCACAGCAAGCAGTGGCGTTGGTGTGCATGCTGTTGTTGGAGAGGGAACGTCGCAAGTAAACGCAGCGTGCACAGCAGGCTAGGCTTTTTAAATGTGATTTCGTGCATAAACTAAATATATATTTTTACAACTGTATATTGCACAACACATATGGCCCCATGTCATCGTTGGAGGGCTCTCTCGTGCCCGTTGAGGGCACGAGTCTTCAAGAGATCAGCATTCCGACTGACAACCATGTCACTTTGCAGCGCAACAGCCACGGCATTACGTCAAAACACGTCAGCAAGCAACCATGTGCGTATGTGGGCCTGCCCAAGACCGTGTCCAATACACCTGCAGTCCGAGTGACCACCGCATGCTCAGATGTGTGGATCACACGCAAGAACACACCCTCAAAAACGCATCGAGTGTCCAAGGGCTTTCATATTTATGTATGTTCAAGAAGAAGGGAGCAATATGAAAACACCCAGCCATCACCTGACGTCTTTTTGGCACAGGTTTTCGATGGTGACACCTTGCACCTCATCGCCCCTGGCACCAAACTTCCTCAAGTAGGCTATACAGTGCGCGTCAAGGCAAGTGTACATAAGAAGCAGGTATGTTGGGTTATGCCCAGGGGGTGGAGGGTTTATGAGGGTGTACTGCAGACACACATTGCATACACACGGTGGTGCCATTATGTGTTGCCAATCACCGTGGTGTATGGTCAGTCACGATCATGTTTGACCAAGTCACCACCATGTTGACCACCATGTTTGACCAAGTGACCACCATGTGTTCCTTCACCATCACGCAGAAGGTAGAGCAACCCACCCAGCCTGTGAGCACCCTATGTCTGACTGGCAAGCACCTGTTGCTCTTGGGTGATTTTGCAGAGAAGAAAACACACCTGGTAGGTTTCCTGGTTTTGTGTAGTATATCATGTAGTTGTGTAATGGTCCCGTAGTCTCCCGTTCTCTGTCATCACTAGTTTACACATCACAGGTTCTTTCACATGGTGGGGCAGTGGTGGACACCCTGTCTGCCCTTCACCCAAAGCAACCACCACTGGCACAGTCACAACCACCATTACCACTGCAATCACAATCACAATCACAATCACAACCACAACAAAACCAACAGCAACAACAGCAACAAAAACAACATCAACAACATACAAGGGGGCGTGATTTGTTGATAGCAGTGGACTCAGGCATGGCAGCATCAGCCATATGGAAGTATGTCCAGAGAAAACATAGGATGGAGGATGGCAGTAGTAATGCACAGTGGCTCCGGTATGTGTGTTGGGTGCAGTATGTATGGTTGTGGGTGGTGTTTGTGTGTAGCGTTTGTAAGTAGAAGTATTGCATGTATGTGGCGACTGCTTGGGTGTTTGTGTGGGTATTCATGTGTGTGTGTGTGTGCATGTGTGTGTGTGCATATGTACATGTGTACCATACTCATAATACAACCATTGCCCCTCCCCACCACCTGACCACCCATGCTGCCACGCACCTCTCCACCCACCCTCCCACACACAGCTGCTCCCCCACCACCCCCTCTTCCCTGCTTGCAGCATTCAGCACAGCACTCCCTCCCTCCTGGAGCTTTTTACTGGTCAAATATGAGTATATAGGAAAGAGCATGTGGGAAAACACACTCCTGGAAGACCCCACCCCATACCTGTGGTATGATCCCACATGCCATGCCAATCCCAACACTCCACTCACGCTCAGTCCTCCAGCAGCAGCAGGCAACCAATCAACAGCAGGCACTCAAACAGCAATGATGATTCCTGCAGCAGCAGAAGGCACTCAAACCACAATGTCACTTAGTCCTCAAGCAGCAGCAGGGACCCAAGCAGCAGGCACCCCTCCCACATTCATGCCCCCACCCACATCAACACCTGTGTCCCCCAATGGCCCTCCCTCCCCTACCAGCCCCTCAACCATCACCACCAGTGTGACTATTGGTACACAAAACACCAATACAGCAGCTGGCACACAGAGTACCCCACAAAAACCATCACCAGTACCATTGTCACAACCATCACCACAACCGTTGTCACAACCATCACCACAACCATCACCATCAACACAACAACCATCAACAAACCAACAACAAGCTTCACCATCAACACAACAACCATCAACAAACCGACAAGCATCATCCCAGCAACGTGATGAGGAGCAAGACCGTATGAGACGCCTTCAAGCTATACGCTCTATACGACCACCACATCACCACAACAACAACACAAGACCAGTGACTGCGGGTGATGCTGGGCTCACATGGGGCACTGGGTGTGTGTGGACAGAACCGTATGATGAAGCCAGTGCCATGGAGACGTATGATACCCTCATGTGTGCATACAATCGCGTGGGGAAGTACAGAAAAACACCCCATGTGAAAAAACGACGTCGCAGTAGTGCTGCTACCCCCACCCGTGGTGTAAAAAAAACCACACAAGCACTGCCGGGGGGGATGATCACTGCTACACAAGAGACGAGGACACAAGAGGAGGAGGATGGGGGGAGTGATCCCGAGCACTGGGAGGTGGAGGAGGAGCTTGGTGTGGGGGAGAGGAGGTCCACGTGTTCACATTCGGGGTGTGCAGCACAGGTGTTTTGCTTTAAAGAACAGTTTGATATGCTGAATGAGATTATGCAGCATGAAAAGGGTACACATGACTACCACTTTCGTCAGAGGGTATGGTGTTTTTGTGGGTGTTGTGGGTGTTGGTAGTGTGATGTGATGTGATGTGTGTATGGTATGGTGATGGGGGCTGTTGTATTTGTCACGTCTACCTTTTGTGCAAACTCCATGTATTATATCCCTTGTTCTCTCATGCGCAACTGCAGTTCTCTCATGCACAACTCTTTGTGCATGCTCCCATCCATGCTCTTTCTTGATGCACACACCCCCTTGTCTTTTCCTCCCCCCCCCCCGACCGCCACCACCACCACTACCACTCACACCACCACCATCACCACACACAAAGGGCAACAAGCTTGCTGGTGATCTGCTCAGTGCCCACCGCAACCCCATTAAAACTGCAGCCGACGTCAACCAGGTCTTGGGTTTGGGTGAGAAATCACGTATGAAGGCAACATGTTTGGTGTTGCAGGGGTATTTACCGCAATTGAAAGAAGCAAGGGCAGAGGGGGCAGAAGTGGTGGCTGAATTTAGACAGGTGTGTGTTGGTGTTGGTGTTGGTGTTGGTGTGTACCCCACCACACATCATACACAATACATGCACACCATGCCCAACACCCACATATACACCATCACACCCACATGCACACCACCACACCATATCCACCACCCTATTAATACCCACCACACCATACCCACACACACACCATGTGTACAGGTATGGGGTGCAGGCAACATCACAGCAGACAGTTGGTATTATGATCATAAGTGTAGGTCATTGGAAGATGTCAAGAACAAGGTGCCCAACCTCACCAGCCAACAGGTGTGTGGTGCGTGTTTTGTGGGGTGGTGTTTTTTGTGTTGTATTGTGTGTTGTATTGTGTGGTGCATTCTGTGTGGGGTACTTTGTGTGTGGTGTATTGTGTGGTTTATTGTGTGGTGTATTGTGTGTGTTGTGTTTTGTGTGTGGTGTAGTATGTATGGGTTACTGCAACATTTGTGCTCATGACTCATCTGCTGCACTACATCTCCTTTTGTATCTCACACATCCTCCTTGCATTTCAAACCAAACACACAGAAAATTGGGCTGGAATTCTTTCATGACTTTAAACAGCGCATTCCCCGAGCTGAGGTTGCACAGATAGAGCACATCATTCGCCATCATGTGTTTGAGGTTTTGAGGGAGGCCAAGTATGATCCAGATACACTGCCGGGGTTATTTTGTGGGGCATTGGGATCTTTTGCAAGGGGGTTGGCTGATTCAGGTGTGTGTTTTTTGTGTCTGGTTGTGTGTTGTTTTGTGGGGTGTACATACTTTCTCTTACAACATACACACCCTCTCTCACCACATACACCCTCGCCCCTAGCAGCCACACCCTCTCTCCCCCAACATACACACTCTCTCCCCCACCACATACACCCTCTTCCCCAACACCCCCCCCTCTCACTCTCACCTCCTCTCACTCCCACCTCCTACCAGGTGACATTGACATGCTGGTGGTGCTCCCCACTGACCCCATCATTGCTCCAGGGTGGGTTATGAGAACCCTGCTGCACCGCCTAGTCACTGCCCACGTACTCCTGGACAGGGGGGACTGGGCAAAACCATACCATGATGACCACTGTGCACCAGCCTCCCACACGTTTTTGGGGGTGTGTAAGGTGGAGGGGGTGTCGCCAGTGGCGAGGCGGGTTGATGTGAAAATATACCCCTCCACTATGCGGGTGTGTGGGGGAGGGTGTGGGGGGGTGAGGGCGTGTGGGGAGAAGGGTGTATGTGCGTGGGGGTGCATGAAGAGGATGGTGTCATAAAAGATCATCATTGTGCTATTGCCATTCATTTCACATTTTTCACACATGTACATATACACACATGTACATATACACACATGTACATATACACGCATGTACATATACACACATGTACATATTCACACATGTACATATACACACATGTACACACACACACACGTACACACACATATGTATACACACACATGTACTCCCCACCATCATACACCACACAGGCAACAGCAGTCAATTACTTTGTGGGTTCTGGTATGTGTTGCCGCTGGTTGCGTTACTATGCAAAATTCAAAGTAGCCAACATAGCAAAGCAACATCACCCTGAGGCAACAGGGTTTCGTATAAGTGATAAGGTGTGTGGGGGGGGTGGGGGGTATGTGAGTGTGTGGGGGGGTGCGATGTACCAGCATATACAGCATTAATCATGCATCATATTGATGTACAAGCATATACAGCATCAATCATCAGTGATGTACACCAACACACCAACACACCCCCAACACACCAACACACCCCCAACACACCAATAGGGTGTGTGGCCCATTGCGGTACGACACGACCGCAATTGGCGAAACCCAAAAGACCCCCCTGCAAATTACATAGAGAAAAAAGAGGTGGGGCACAGGACAGTGATATATACATTTGACCCCATTGAGGTCCATTGTGAAACGGATATTTACAAGTTGCTTGGTCTTGCGTACCTGCCCTGGTGGTGGCGGAGTGCACAATGATGTGGGGCAGTATTGCAAGGTGAGGCACTGTGATTTCATTGTATTCATGTATTCGCTGCACCGCCAGCACCAGAGTTGTTTTGGCAGGGAGGTTGTGGTTGCAGGCTGTTTTTCTATATTGTGTATATTGGTCGTGTATGTTGTTTAATGTACAACGTTGAATTTGTTTGATTTATTTCCTGTGCTCAGGCTGCTTTGGTGCAACCGCACGAGGTGCAACGCATCGGCGACATTGCGATCTGTCGCTCTGTACTGTAGAGCTTCCGTACTGGGCATAAAACACCGCGAACTATCCTCTTGGAACGTACGGCGCGCCTTGTCACTCACAAGAAACATTGCAGGGTTGAGTGCGTTGAGTCGCCATGCTTGACAAAATCCCCATCGACGTTTTGGGAAACATTACCCATTATCTTGACGCCTGCACGGTCTACGCAGTCCTTCCACAAGTATGCAAAGCCCTGCATACATGTCTATGGTCGCAGCTTGCAAAACGGGGTGCACTGATGCTCACCAGTGACCTCAACTGGCGTGCCCTTGCCAGCAGCATCCCCCACCAAGTGTCCTTGCGGCGCTGGCTGACCCGCATGTCCCATCTGCATAGCCTCACGGTGCATGTTGGTTCTTTCCTGGTGCCTGGCGTCCGTGGTGGTGTTGCCATTGTCCCACAGCACCGTGACCTGTCCCTGCACGCGGTATGTACAACACATTAGAGGAGCTTGGCTTGTTCTCATGTAGACTCATGTCTTTGTATGTGTGTGATGATATGCATTGTGGTGTCCAGTATTGTACGGTATGGTTGCATGCAGCATTGCGGTTTATTTCATTTTTTGCGGTGTATGTGATGCCGACACATCATCACACAGGTACCATGGGCACCCATCCTCACTGGGCTACCACAACTCTTGTGCCTCACATTGAGCAACGTGGATGCATCATTGCTGCATGCAATCAGTCAATGCACACAATTGCAATCGGTAGGCAAGGGTGAGGCAAGGGCTACGGGGTGGATTGGGGGTGGGAATTGTGTGTTGTGCGTGGGGGGGACCTTGTGGCACCAGCGACCATGCGCTGTCCTATGCATGGTTTTGCACAGCACATGTCAGTTGTTCTCTTCAACACTCATTCTCCACAACATTGTGTCCCCCACAACACCACCACCTCTCATAATCAATCACAGTTGAGGCTACGTGTGGTGGGCCCCTGTACCAAAGAGGCCCTCACACACGGCCTGGCAGCCTTGGGCACCCTCTTGCACCTGCAGCATATGGAAGTGAACGCAACACAGTGGACACGCACACCCAAGCACACCACAACAACCACAGCAATGCAGGCTACTGCACATGCGAGAAATGCAGCATACACTCAGGGCACAGTCCCTGCACACGCACATGCACTTGCAAACGCACCTTCTCAGTCATCCTCACATATATCCTTGTACAGAGCAGTGTCTGATGATAGTGATGATGATACTCAGGCATCCTGCAGGGCGTTTTTCAATAGCAACGAGGAGGAGGAGGGTAATTACACAGGAGTATATGATACTCAAGAGGATGATGTGTCTGTGAGGGAGTTGTCGAGTACATCTGTGCTGCTGCCACTACCTGGAGCAACCATCACAAGTAATCACAGAAATCATCATCATCATACAAGAGCCATGCATCAGGATGCACAAACAGAGCAGCACCAGCAAGATGGTGCCAGGGACGATAGACCAGTGTGGGTAGGTCCCCTTGTGACAGGGGGGGGAGGGGCCTCAATGGTGCCCTCAGCAGCAGCAGCATACCCCGAGAAAATGCTTCCCAAGGGGCTAACGACCCTTGTTTTGCATATTGGTAGGGGTCTCTTGTTGTTGGGGTTGACATATGTGAGCACCTCTCATTTCATAGCCAACCCTGCCAACACGCTCCCTCAACACAATCTCCCACACACATTCTCCACACACATTCTTCCAACACACTTTCCCCCCCCACACAGGCCCATCCATGCATTTGCCAGCATCCCTGCCTTCTGTATCCACCCTGCACACGCTCAGCATACACAGCACCATGCGCCCAGAGTTTCCAGTTGCCATACTCGACACACCATCACTGCAGTATGTCTATGTGATGTGCATTATGTAATGTGCATGTGTGCAACATGCCATACATATACACTATATATATGTGTAGTGTGTATAAGTGTCATTGGTACACTGTAGTGTCACTGAATGCTGGATTGTGAGGGCACAACATCACACCCACATCACACCCGCACATCACCCCCTCTCCACAGGAAGCTTGAGTATACGTCTGAATGGGCACCTCGTGGTACATTTGACACAATCATGCATATGCTGGTTCCCCCTTTTCTGCTGCCTGCTGACCTATCAACACGTCTGCCAGCACTGCAACACCTGGTGCTTCGGTATGCATGCTGCTGGGGGCACATGATGTGCATGGGGTGTTTGTTGTACATGGTGTGGGCTGTGCTACATCACGAGGACCTATTTGTTTTATCTACGATCTCTCTGCACAATCTCATATAATATAATATAATGATACCCACCACCAACGAAGGGTTTTCGTATCATGCACGCTCCTCCCTTTGAGCACCTTTTCCACACCGTCCTTACACGCAGGGGTTGTCAGCTTGGTGCAGGGCAAATACAGCACGAAGCTGTGAGACAAGGTATTGCCCATGTAGAGGTACACCCCCGTGAAGCAGGGACATGCGTGCTGCAGCGCAACCTGTTGCTTACAGAGGGGCCCGTGTAGAAGGGGCCCATGGAGGGGTCCCATGGATTGCTGTACACCGTTTTTACACATTTTTCCTGCTGGGCATAGTGCATTTTACCGCTCTTTGCATAGTGCAGCGTACACTGCAGTATACAGTGGTACAACTCTCAACCCAATCCAACCCATTCCAACCGAAAAAACTCATCCCAACCCATTGCAACCCAATGTACTCCCACGTGCGTCATGAAGAAAAACCACCTAGGACGCATCTTTTCGCAAAAGCACACCTAGGACGCCTCTTCTCGCATCAGCAGCTCCTCTAGCCGTGTATCCCCACTGAGTACCTTTTGCAGCGCGTCATAGTCACGTTGTAATTTGTAATATATCATGTGCTCCTCACCTAGGGTTAATCTCAATTCCTCCAAACTGTCTGACATCAACTGTGAGGGTGATTGTGTGTGTGTACTTGTATGTGCGTGTGGCGGTTGTCATTATGGCGGTTGTGATTGTATGTGTGTGGTATAGTGTGTATGTGCATAGTGTATATGTGATTGTATGTGAGCGTGATTGTGTATACGTCGTGTTTGTGATTGTGGCACTTGTGATTGTGGTTTCTGTACATCCAGATGTGTTGCCATGTTCTCACGTATGTCCATACACACACTGGTACACACACACACACACACACACAAACACCTTTATACACCACCACACCACCTACCTTGACAATTTCATCAATCATCTGCTGCTGTACATCAACCCCCTCCCCATCTGCACTATCCCCCTCGCCACCCCCCTTCCCCTTGCCATTCCCCCCCTGTTGCTGGGCATCCACCAAATCATTCACATCAATAGCCCCCGTCAACACCCCCAACAACTGCATGCGGCCTGCTGCGTAACATGCTTCGGAACTGAAGGGGTTGGAGGGGCCCATCTGCTGCTCGAAAAAGGGGCCCGTTTCCTGTAGTAGGTCTGTGGCACGGTCAACATTGCCTTGCATGGCGCTTATCATACCCAGACGATGCCTGAGCTCCTGAGTAGGTGTATTGTGTGTTTTGCATTGTGTATTGTGTATTGTGCATTGTGCATTGTGCGTGAGGGGAAGGGGTAATGAGGGGGGTACTGGGGGTGCTGTTGCTTCAGTGTGCATATGGTTGTTGTTGTTTTTATGTGTGATGTGAAAGTGCATCACGCCACTGCAGCATAAACTATCACCCACAAGTCTCCACACAAAATCACCAATGACACAAAATCACCAATGACCGCATCATACCGTGTCCATTATCTTGTCTTCTGGTACTGAATGGACCTTTTTACATGCATGTACAATATCCTGTGCCTTTTCCAATGTGTCTATTGCTTCCTCATAGCTTCCCCTGTTTGTTTGTTTGTTTGTGTGTGTGTGTGTGTGTGTGTGTGTGTGTGTGTGTGTGTGTGTGTGTGTGTGT
>VFQP010000214.1_pt1 | contig 147426 bp, 133 predicted proteins | sample 3512351 | NCBI WGS metagenome assembly VFQP01 (sample SAMN10412372, study PRJNA504923) | tailings metagenome | isolation source: Relicate 1 Philex TSF1 revegetated site | place: Philippines: Tuba, Benguet | collected 2017-08-29 | reverse complement strand
GCCCTGCCGCACTGGCAGACCCCGACCTTGAACCAGCTTATCTGGCTGTTCTTCATCGGCGCGCTCGGCTCCGGCGGCCAGTTGCTCTACACCGAGGCGATGCGGCTCGGCGAAACCTCGGTGCTGATGCCGCTGGACTTCACCAAGCTGATTTTTGCCAGTCTGCTGGGCTTCTTCGCCTTCGCCCAGGTGCCCGATATGTGGACCTGGATCGGCGGCACGATCATTTTCGCCAGCACGGTCTACATTTCCTATCGCGAACACCAGATCGCCAAGGCTGCGGCGCGCCATTAATCGCCCGCTAAATAGGCAGATTCGTCGGATAAATTCCGTAAATTGTGCACCCGCGAAAGCGGCAATTCTTTTTTTGCGCGCAGCTATTTACTTCCACTCGCCGATACTCTTACATGACACCGCCGTCACGTTTGAACCAATCGAATGGGCGGCCAGGGAGTAAACAAGAAGGGCTGAGCCAGACCATGGCCGAAGACCATATTCTTACGACCGAAGGGCTGACCAAGGAATTCGCCGGCTTTGTGGCGGTGAAGGATGTCAATCTCCAGGTCAAGCGCCACACCATTCATGCGCTGATCGGCCCGAACGGCGCCGGCAAGACCACCTGTTTCAACCTGCTGACCAAGTTCCTGCCACTGACGCGCGGCAAGATCAGCTACAACGGCCGCGACATCTCGGCCCATAAGCCGGCCGATATCGCCCGCTCCGGCATGGTGCGCTCCTTCCAGATTTCCGCCGTTTTCCCGCATCTGTCGCTGATCGAGAATGTGCGCGTGGCGCTGCAGCGACCGCTTGGCACCTCGTTCCACTTCTGGCGCTCGCAGGAAAGCCTGAATGCGCTGAACGCCCGCGCCGAGGAATTGCTGGAAGCGGTCGGCCTGGCGGAATACCGCCACCTCACCGCCGTCGAACTGCCCTATGGCCGCAAGCGCGCGCTCGAAATCGCCACCACCCTGGCGCTCGAGCCGGAGATGATGCTGCTGGACGAGCCGATGGCCGGCATGGGCCATGAAGATATCGAGAAGATCTCCGACCTGATCAAGCGCGTGGCGAAGAACCGCACTGTGCTGATGGTGGAGCATAACCTGAGCGTGGTGGCCAAGCTGTCGGACACCATCACGGTGTTGCGGCGCGGCGAGATCCTGGCCGAAGGCAACTACGACACCGTCTCGCGCAACCCCGAAGTGATCGAAGCCTATATGGGGACCGGCCATGGCTGAGCCGCAGCTTAACGTCAAAGGCCTGCAGGGCTTCTACGGCGAAAGCCACATCCTGCACGGCATGGAATTCAACGTCTCCAAGGGCGAGGTGGTGACGCTGCTGGGCCGCAACGGCGCCGGCAAGACCACGACCATGAAGGCCGTGATGGGCATGCTGGCGCAGCGCTCCGGCTCGGTGAGCTTCGAGGGCAAGGAGCTGATCAACCTGCCCTCCAACGAGATCGCGCGTCAGGGCCTCGCCTTCTGCCCCGAGGAGCGCGGCATCTTCTCCAGCCTGAATGTCTACGAGAACCTCACCCTGCCGCCGGTGGTGAAGCCGGGCGGCATGAGCCTCGAGGACATCTATCAGATCTTTCCGAACCTGAAGGAACGCCTGAAAAGCCAGGGCACCAAGCTGTCGGGCGGTGAGCAGCAGATGCTCGCCATCGGCCGCATCCTGCGCACCGGCGCCACCTTCCTGTTGCTGGACGAACCGACCGAGGGCCTCGCCCCGGTCATCGTGCAGCAGATCGGCGCCATGATCCGTCTGCTCAAGCAGAAGGGCTTCACGGTGCTGCTGGTGGAGCAGAATTTCCGCTTCGCCAGTACCGTCGCCGACCGTCATTACGTGGTCGAGCACGGCAAGGTGATCGACATGATCCCCAATGATCAGATCGCCGCAAACACGCAGAAACTCGAACAGTATCTCGGGGTTTAACGGTTCAACCAACGGAGGAAATCATGCGTTTGAAGCATTTGTTCGCCACGGCCGCTGCCGTGCTTACTGCCGGTGCCGCCAATGCCCAGATCACCGACAACGTGATCAAGCTCGGCGTGCTGAATGACCAGTCCGGCCTCTATGCCGACGTGTCCGGTCCGGGCGGCACCTGGTCGGCCCGCAAGGCGGTTGCCGATTCCGGCATCGAAGCCCGCGGTTTCAAGGTCGAAGTCGTGTTCGCCGACCACCAGAACAAGCCGGACGTCGGCTCCAACATCGCCCGCCAGTGGCTGGACGTTGACAAGGTGGATGCCATCGTCGACGTGCCGACCTCCTCGGTGGCGCTGGCTATCAACCAGATCACCAAGGAAAAGAACAAGGTGTTCCTGAATTCCGGCGCCGCGGCGTCAGACCTCACCGGCGCGCAGTGCTCGCCGAACACCGCGCACTGGACCTACGACACCTGGGCGCTGGCCAACGGCACCGGCAAGGCCATCGTGCAGAACGGCGGCAAGACCTGGTACTTCGTGACCGCCGACTACGCCTTCGGCCATGCGCTGGAGCGTGACACCAGCAACGTCGTGAAGGCCAATGGCGGCAACGTGGTTGGCGCCGTGCGCCATCCCTTCCCGGGCACCGACTTCTCGTCCTTCCTGCTGCAGGCGCAGGCCTCGAAGGCGCAGATCGTCGCCTTCGCCAATGCCGGTGGCGACACCATCAACTCGATCAAGCAGGCGGCTGAATTCGGCATCGTCGAAGGCGGCCAGAAGCTGGCCGGCATGCTGATGTTCGATACCGACATTCATTCGCTGGGCCTCAAGACCGCCCAGGGTCTGAACTACACCACCGCCTGGTACTGGGATGCCAACGACAACAACCGCGCCTTCGCCAAGGAATTCGCGGCGGCCAATGGCGGCAAATACCCGACCATGGTGCATGCCGGCATCTACTCGGCGGTGATCCACTACCTGAAGGCCGTGGAAGCCCTGAAGAGCGATGCCGACGGCGTCAAGGTGGTCAACAAGATGAAGGAAATGCCGAGCGAGGATAAGCTGTTCGGCAAGGGCATGCTGCGCGAGGACGGCCGCCACATCCATCCGATGTACCTGGTGGAAGTGAAGAAGCCGGCCGAGTCCAAGTATCCCTGGGATTACCTGAAGGTGGTTGCCACCATCCCGGCCGAGCAGGCGTTCCGCCCGCTCGCCGACGGTGGCTGCCCGATGGTGAAGAAGAGCTAAGCATTCTGTAGAGGTCGGGCCCGTCGATCCGGCGGGCCCGTTCCTTTCCTGAAGCGTTTTGCAGCGGAGTGCCCTCCGGCACTCTCCTACAAAACGCCGCTACGGCAGATAAGCCGCTACGGCACTGACAGGGTAACAGGTTCTTTTAAGGGGGACGTTTCAGCGATGTTCGAGCTGCTGGGCATACCGCCGCAGGCATTGTTTGGCCAGTTGTTGCTGGGCCTGATCAATGGCTCCTTCTACGCGATGCTGAGTCTTGGCCTGGCCGTGATCTTCGGCCTGCTGAATGTGATCAACTTCACCCATGGCGCGCAGTACATGATGGGCGCCTTCGTGGCGTGGATGCTGCTGAACTGGCTCGGCGTGCCCTACTGGGGCGCGCTGATCCTGGCGCCGATCGTGGTGGGCGCCTTCGGTGTGGTGCTGGAGCGGGTGTTCCTGCGGCGGCTGTATCACCTGGACCACCTCTACGGTCTGCTGCTCACCTTCGGCCTGGCGCTGATCATTGAGGGCGTGTTCCGCAAGCAGTTCGGTTCGTCCGGCCTGCCCTACGACAACCCGATCCCCGGCGGCCAGCGTCTGAGCTTCATGTTCCTGCCCAACTACCGCGCCTGGGTGGTCGTCGCCTCGCTCACCGTCTGCCTCGGCACCTGGTACATGATCGAGCGCACCAAGCTCGGCTCCTATCTCCGTGCCGCCACCGAGCGCCCCGACCTGGTGCAGGCATTCGGCATCAACGTGCCGCGCATGATCACCCTGACCTACGGCTTCGGCGTCGGCCTTGCCGCCCTGGCCGGTGTGCTGGCCGCGCCGATCTACTCGGTCAACCCGCTGATGGGCTCCAACCTCATTATCATCGTCTTCGCGGTGGTGGTGATCGGCGGCATGGGCTCGATCATGGGCGCCATCCTCACCGGCTTCGTGCTGGGCCTGATCGAGGGCCTGACCAAGGTGTTCTACCCCGAGGCCTCCAGCACGGTGATCTTCATCATCATGGCCATCGTGCTGATGATCAAGCCGGCCGGCTTGTTCGGCACGCCGAAGTAAGGGCACAGAAGATGCTGAAGAACCGCGAAACCCAAGTCTTCCTCGCCCTGCTGGCAGTCGCCCTGGTGGCGCCGTCGCTGGTCTACCCCGTGTTCCTGATGAAGGTGCTGTGCTTTGCGCTGTTTGCCTGCGCCTTCAACCTGCTGATCGGCTATGTCGGCCTGCTCTCCTTCGGCCATGCCATGTTCTTCGGCGGCGCCGCCTATATCAGCGGCTATACCGTCAAGGCCTGGGGCTTCCCGCCGGAACTGGGCATCCTGGCCGGCACGGCTGTCGCCGCCGTGCTCGGCCTGGTGGCCGGCGCCATCGCCATCCGCCGCCAGGGCATCTACTTCGCCATGGTCACCCTGGCGCTCTCCCAGATGGTGTTCTTCTTCTGCCTGCAGGCCAAGTTCACCGGCGGCGAAGACGGCATCCAGGCGATCCCGCGCCGCATGTTCCTCGGCATCGTCGACATCAAGAACGACTTCACCTTCTACTACGTGGTGCTGGCGATCTTCGTGTTCGGCTTCCTGGTGGTTTACCGCACCATCAACTCGCCGTTCGGCCAGGTGCTGAAGGCGATCCGCGAGAATGAGCCGCGCGCCGTGTCGCTCGGCTACCGTGTCGATCAATACAAGCTGCTGGCCTTCGTGCTCTCGGCTGCGCTCGCCGGCCTCGCCGGTTCGACCAAGGCGCTGGTGTTCCAGCTCGCCTCGCTCACCGACGTCACCTGGCAGATGTCGGGCGAAGTGGTGCTGATGACCCTGGTCGGCGGCATGGGCACCATCCTCGGCCCCGTCATCGGCGCCGCGGTGATCATCACCATGCAGAACTACCTCGCCGGCTTCGGCGAATGGGTGCTGGTCACCCAGGGCGCCATCTTCGTCATCGTCGTCATGGCCTTCCGCCGTGGCGTCGTCGGCGAGTTCATTGCCTGGTGGCAGAGCCGCAAGGCATAAGCCGCACCGCATCGAACACACACGGCAAGCAAAAAGCCCGCCAATGGCGGGCTTTTTTTATTCCGGGTATAACTCTCTTATCGTCATGCCCGCTGGCCCTTCGGGCCTGTGCGCCCACGAACGCCTTCAAGCGTTCGCGCGCTTACAGTGACCCGGGCATCTCTTTCCTGGTGGCCTGAGACCCTCGGGACAAGCCCGAGGGTGACGATGCAATGTAATTGTCACCCCGCCTGGGTCAGGATACGCCGGAGGTATTTGCCGTATTCGTTGTTCTTGTAGTAGTCGGCGCGGCGCTCGACCTGGGCTGAATCGATGAAGCCCAGCCGCCAGGCGACCTCTTCCGGCACCGCGATCTTCAGGCCCTGGCGCTTCTCCACCGTGGCCATGAAGTTGCAGGCATCGAGCAGGCTGTCCGGCGTGCCGGTATCCAGCCAGGCGAAGCCACGGCCGAACTTCTCCACCCCCAGTCGACCGAGCCGCAGGTAGGCGTTGTTCAGATCGGTGATTTCCAGCTCGCCGCGCGCCGAGGGCTTCAGCCCGGCGGCAATATCGCAAACCTCGGCATCGTAGAAGTAAAGCCCGGTCACCGCCCAGTTGCTCGGCGCCTGTTTCGGCTTCTCGATGATCGCCTTGACGCTGCCATCGGGATTGAGGTCCAGCACGCCGTAGCGTTCCGGGTCCACCACCCAATAGCCGAACACCGTGGCGCCACCACTGCTGTTGCCGACCGCGCGGCGCAGCAGGGCGCCGAAATTCTCGCCGTAGAAGATATTATCGCCCAGCACCAGGGCCGCCGGTTCGCCCTTCAGGAAGTCGCGCCCGATGATGAAGGCCTGGGCGATGCCGTTCGGCTCCGGCTGCACCGCATAGCTGATGCGGATGCCCCACTGGCTGCCATCCTCCAGCAAGGCCGAGAAGGCCGCCTGATCGCGCGGCGTGGTGATCACCAGGATCTCCGTGATTCCGGCCAGCATCAGCGTGGTCAGCGGATAGAAGATCATCGGCTTGTCGTAGATCGGCAGCAGTTGCTTGCTCACCACCGAGGTCGCCGGATGCAGCCGCGAGCCGGTGCCGCCGGCCAGAATGATGCCCTTCATCTTGCGTTACCCTTTCGCCAAACCGATGCGGCCACGGTCATAGGCACTGCTGGCGCGCCGGCACCATTCGCCATTCTCCAGATACCATTTCACCGTCTGCTTCAGCCCGGCGGTCACGTCATAGGCCGGCTTCCAGCCCAGTTCGGTCTCGCATTTCACCGGGTCGATGGCATAGCGCTTGTCATGCCCCGGCCGGTCGGTGACGTAGCGGATAAAGTCAGCATATTTGCGCCCGGTCGGCTGCGGCGCGTAATCGTCCAGCAGGGCGCAGATGGTCTGCACGATTTCCAGATTCTGCCGCGTGCCGCGCGCGCCGATCAGGTAAGTCTCGCCCACCCGGCCGCGCTCCATCACCGCCCGCAAAGCCGCCGCATGATCCTCGACATGGATCCAGTCGCGCACCTGGTCGCCCTTGCCATAGACCGGCAGGCCCTTGCCTTCCAGGGCATTCAGGATCATCAGCGGGATCAGCTTTTCCGGGAACTGGTAGGGGCCGTAATTGTTGCCGCAATTGGTCACCAGGATCGGCAGGCCGTAGGTGCGGCCGAAGGCCCGCGCCAGGTGGTCCGACGAGGCCTTGCTCGCGGCATAGGGCGAGTTCGGCTTGTAGGGACTGTTCTCGGTGAAGAAGCTGCCCGGCTCGGCATCGCCGTAGACTTCATCGGTGGAAACCTGCAGATGCCGGAAGCCGGCTTTGCCGGCGTCGTCCAGCCCGCGCCAGTATTCCAGCGCCGCTTCCAGCAGCACCAGCGTGCCGGTCACATTCGTTTCGATGAAGGGCGCCGGGCTGTCGATCGAGCGGTCGACATGGCTCTCGGCGGCCAGGTGATACACCGCGCGCGGCTTCACTTCCGCATACAGCGCGCCGATGCCTCGGCGGTCGCAGATATCGAGCTGCACGAAGCGGTGCAGGCCAGGATTGGGCAGGTTGGCGATGTTGTCCAGGTTGGCGGCATAGGTCAGCTTGTCCACCGTCACCACCGACTCGCCAGCCGCATTAAGCTGCCGCACCAGCGCCGAGCCGATAAACCCGGCGCCACCCGTCACGATAACCGTCATCGCCCAAAATCTCCCAAAAATAGTCCCCCTGTATAACCCGGCACGGGCGGACTCGCCAGACGCGCCCAGGCACGCCATATTCTGCGCCATGGCCAAAGCACAGACCCTGAGCATCGAGCGCGAGATCGAGGATCCGGACCGTTTCGCGGACGCGAATTTCCCGGAATTCCTGCCCCATCGCCCGGAACGCCCGGACAAGAGCGAGGGCGGCATCGCCTATGACCTGCAGGCCCCCTATGAGCCGGCGGGCGACCAGCCGACCGCCATCGCGGAACTGACCGAGGGGGCAGCCAAGGGCGAACGCGACCAGGTGCTGCTCGGCGTCACCGGTTCCGGCAAGACCTTCACCATGGCCCAGATCATCGCCCGCTCCGGCCGCCCGGCGATGATCCTGGCGCCGAACAAGACCCTGGCCGCCCAGCTCTATGGCGAGATGAAGAACTTCTTCCCCAACAACGCGGTGGAATACTTCGTCTCCTATTACGACTATTACCAGCCGGAAGCCTACGTCCCGCGCAGCGACACCTATATCGAGAAGGACGCGGCGGTGAACGAGCAGATCGACCGCATGCGCCACTCGGCGACGCGCGCGCTGCTGGAACGCGACGATGTGATCATCGTCGCCTCGGTTTCCTGCATCTACGGTATCGGCTCGGTGGAAACCTACACCGCCATGACCCTGGCGCTGGAAGCCGGCAAGATGCTGGATCGCGACCTGCTGCTGCGCCGCCTGGTGGAACTGCAATACCGCCGCAACGATGCCGCCTTCCAGCGCGGCGCTTTCCGCGTGCGTGGCGACGGCATCGAAATCTTCCCCTCCCATATGGAAGACCGCGCCTGGCGCCTGTCGCTGTTCGGCGACGAACTGGAAAGCATCGTCGAATTCGATCCGCTGACCGGCCAGCGCACTGGCGAGATGAAGAGCGTGAAGCTCTATGCCAACAGCCACTACGTGACGCCGAAGCCGACGCTGCAGCAGGCTATCGAGCTGATCAAGGTGGACCTCAAGCTGCGCCTGGACGAACTGACCCGCTCGAACCGGCTGCTGGAAGCGCAGCGGCTGGAGCAGCGCACCAGCTTCGATCTGGAAATGATGGCGGCTACCGGCGCCTGCGCCGGCATTGAGAATTACTCGCGCTATCTCACCGGCCGGCCGCCAGGCGCACCGCCGCCAACGCTGTTCGAATACCTGCCGGATAATGCGCTGCTATTCGTGGATGAAAGCCATGTCACCGTACCGCAGATCGGCGGCATGTTCCGGGGCGACTTCCGGCGCAAGGCGACACTGGCGGAATACGGCTTCCGCCTGCCCTCCTGCATCGACAACCGGCCGCTGCGCTTCAAGGAATGGGATCTTTTCCGGCCGCAGAGCGTGTTCGTTTCCGCCACGCCGGGCAAATGGGAAATGGAGCGCACCGGCGGCGTGTTCTCGGAACAGGTGATCCGCCCGACCGGCCTGACCGATCCGCCGGTGGAAATCCGCCCGGTGGAGCATCAGGTCGACGACCTGCTCGGCGAATGCAAGAAGGTGATCGCCAAGGGCTACCGCGTGCTGGTGACCACCCTGACCAAGCGCATGGCCGAGGACCTGACCGAATACCTCAACGACAATGCCATGAAGGTGCGCTACCTGCATTCCGACATCGACACGCTGGAACGCATCGAAATCCTGCGCGACCTGCGGCTCGGCGTGTTTGATATCCTGATCGGCATCAATCTGCTGCGCGAGGGCCTCGACATCCCGGAATGCGCCCTGGTGGCGATTTTGGATGCCGACAAGGAAGGCTTCCTGCGCAGCGAGACATCGCTGATCCAGACCATCGGTCGCGCCGCGCGCAATGTCGATGGCCGTGTCATCCTTTATGCTGACAAGATGACCAATTCGATGCGGCGCGCGCTGGACGAGACCGACCGTCGCCGCGCCAAGCAGCAGGCTTATAACGCCGCCCACGGCATCACGCCGGAAAGCGTGCGTACCCAGATCGGCGATATCCTGCAAAGCGTCTACGAGCAGGACCACTATACCGTGGACGTGGAGCATGCCAGCGACGGTCATCTGGTCGGCCACAATCTCAAGACCCATCTCGCCGAGTTGGAGAAGCGCATGCGCGAGGCCGCCGGCAACCTGGAATTCGAGGAAGCCGCCCGGCTGCGCGACGAGATCAAGCGCCTGGAATTGAGCGAATTGGAACTGCCCGGTACCATGGTGGTGCGCAAGCCGCTCGGCCTGGCGGAAGACGCCGCCACCTATACCGCGCCGCGTCCTGGCGGGCGCTCCACCGCCGGCCGCGCCGGCAGCAAACGCACCTATCGCGGCAGCGGGAAACGGCGATGAGCAGCATCGACAGCAAAGCCCCCACGGCTTTAGTCACCGGCGGCGCCGTGCGCATCGGCCGCGCCATCGCGCTGGCGCTGGCTGAACGCGGCTATGCCGTGGCAGTGCATTACAATCAGTCGCGCGCCGAGGCCGAGGCCGTGGTGGCGGAAATCGCCGCGCGCGGTGGCCGCGCCGCCGCCATCCAGGCCGATCTCGGCGACCATGACGCGGTGCTGAAACTGCTGCCCGAGGCAGCCGCCGCACTGGGGCCGGTATCGCTGCTGGTGAACAATGCCTCGCTGTTCGAGTATGACCGCATCGACAGCGCCGACCTCGCCTCCTGGCAGCGCCACATGGATGCCAACCTGCGCGCGCCGTTCTTTCTCGCCCAGGCACTCGCCGCCGTCCTGCCGCAGGGCATGGCCGGCAATATCGTCAATATCATCGATCAGCGGGTCTGGCGCCTGACGCCGCATTTCGCCACCTACACGCTGTCGAAGGCCGGGCTGTGGACCCTGACCCAGACGCTCGCCATGGCGCTGGCGCCGCGTATCCGCGTCAACGGCATCGGGCCCGGCCCGGTGCTGCCGAGCAGCCGCCAGTCGGCGGAACAATTCGCCCAGCAATGGCGCTCGACGCCGCTGCAGCGCGGCGCACACCCGGAAGAGATCGCCGCAGGGGTATTGTTCCTGCTTGACGCGCCGGCCATGACCGGCCAAATGATCGCCCTGGATGGCGGCCAGCATCTGCCCTGGCCGTCACCCGGAACCGGTGCCGCCACCGATCCGGAGGAATGAGATGACCATTCACGACCGCGCCCGTGCCGTCTGGGCCGATTTTCCGCTGCCGTCGCTGCCGGCGAAAACCCTGCGCCGCGTCTTCGTGCGCGACCTTACCCTGATGGCCAGCATCGGCATCTATGACGCCGAGCGCGAACACCGCCAGCGGGTTGTGATCAATCTCGACTTGTGGGTGCAGGAGACGCCCGGCGAACCGCCGAGCAGCTATGCCGACGTGGTCTGCTATGAGCAGCTGGTGAACCGCACCAAGGTATTGCTTGAGGAAGGCCATATCGATCTGGTGGAAACCCTGGCCGAAAAGCTGGCGCAACTGTGCCTTGCCGATCCTCGCGTGCAGCGCACGCGCGTTAGGGTGGAGAAGCCGGACGCGATATCTGCCGCCGCCGGTGTGGGCGTTGAAATTGAACGGGTTGCAGGCTGATTTTCCTCAAAAGGAATTTGTATTGCCCGCCGATATCGACCTTGACTTTGAGGGCGAGTTCGAATCCCGACCCGAGGTTTGTACACAGCGCCCGGCCCCGCTTGTTGCGATGCACCAAATTTATGTCAGTTCGCCGCAACGCTGTGGATAAGCCGGGAAAGCCCATGCAGAACAACAGCCTGTACGCAGGGTCGGATGTGACGCATACAGCCTTTGCCGGGTTCCCGGTGGAGAAAACCACAATATGGGGATAGTTTCCCCACAAAGTTATCCACAGGCTTGGGGCGCTTTCGTCAAGGCCGTGTAATCATTGGATTTTCTGAGCCAGCAAGCTGCGCATGAGCGAGTCGGAGCGGTTACCAACAGACGCTGAAATGCCCATCGACGAGGCGTTGCCGAGCGGGCTTGAGCGCGGTGCGGCGGTGATCCAGCAAAGTCTGAAAAACCTGCCGCTGGGTCCTGGCGTCTATCGCATGATCGGTGCGAACGACGTTGTGCTCTATATCGGCAAGGCGCGCAGCCTGCGCAAGCGTGTCGCCAACTACGCGAAGCTGAACGGCCTGAGCATCCGTATACAGCGCATGGTGCGCCAGGTGATGCGCGTCGACGTTACGGTGACGCATACCGAAGCGGAAGCCTTGCTGCTCGAAGCCAACCTGGTGAAGCAGTTGCAGCCGCATTTCAACGTGCTGCTGAAAGACGACAAGTCTTTTCCCTATATCCTGGTTGCCCGCGACCATGAATTCCCGCGCATCACCAAGCATCGCGGCGCGCGCAATATTCCTGGCGATTATTTTGGCCCCTTCGCTTCCACCGGTGCGGTCAATACCATGCTGCATGCGCTGGCCCGCGCCTTCCCCCTGCGCAACTGCAGCGACAGCGATTTCGCCAGCCGTGCCCGCCCGTGTTTGCAGTATCAGATCAAACGCTGCCGTGCGCCCTGCGTCGGCCGCATTGATGCGGCGGGCTATAGCGGCATCGTGGATGAGGCGCGCGACTTCCTCTCGGGCCGCAACCGCGCGGTGCTCACCGAATGGCAGCAGCGCATGCAGGCGGCCAGCGAGCGGCTGGATTTCGAGACAGCAGCGGAATTGCGCGACCGCATCCGCGCCCTGGCGCATATCAGCCAGAAGCAGGACGTCAACCTCACCGGCATCGATTATGCCGACGTGATCGCCGCCCATGCCGAAGGCGGCCAGGTCTGCGTGCAGATTTTCTTCTTCCGCGCCGGACAGAATTTCGGCAACCACGCCTATTTCCCGTCTCATGCCCGCGATGTCGAGATCGGCGACGTGCTGGATGCCTTCATCGGCCAGTTCTATGCCCAGCGCGAACCGCCGAAGCTGATCTTGCTGAGCCACCCGGTAGAGAATGTGGAACTGATCGCCGAGGCGCTGAGCCAGCATGCCGGCTTCAAGGTGGAGGTGGCGATACCGCAGCGCGGCACCAAGCGCGACCTGGTGGAGCATGCCATCAACAACGCGCGCGATGCGCTGCGGCGCAAGATGGCGGAAAGCGCCACCCAGCGCGAATTGCTGGCTGGCGTCGCCGCGCTGTTCGCCCTGGAAGCGCCGCCCGCGCGTATCGAGGTCTACGACAACAGCCATATCCAGGGCCGTCATGCGGTCGGCGGCATGATCGTGGCCGGGCCTGAGGGGCTGCGCAAATCGGCCTACCGCAAATTCAACATCCGCAGCGAGGACCTGGTGCCGGGCGACGATTACGGCATGATGCGCGAGGTGCTGACCCGCCGCTTCCAGCGCCTGCTGAAGGAAAAGAGCCTCGAAGCGGACGTCGCAGCCGCAGCCGAGGCCGAGGCCCTTCCTGAAACTGAAGCCGAAACCGAAGCCGCCGGCGAGAATGGCGAGGCTTTGGAAACACCCGCGACGCGCCAGCGCAACGAAGGCGAATGGCCGGACCTGATCGTGATCGATGGCGGCCGCGGCCAGTTGGCGGCGGCGATGCAGGTGCTGCAGGATCTCGGCATCCCGGAACAGCCGGTGGTGGCGATCGCCAAGGGGCCGGAGCGCAATGCCGGGCGCGAGCAGTTCTTCCTGCCCAATCGCGAGCCGTTCATGCTGGAACCGCGCCACCCGGTGCTGTTCTTTCTGCAACGGCTGCGCGATGAGGCGCACCGCTTTGCCATCGGCACCCACCGCGCCAAGCGCGCCAAGGACCAGTTCCGCTCGCCGCTGGATGAAATCGCCGGCATTGGCGCCTCACGGAAAAAGGCCCTGCTGCTGCATTTCGGCTCGGCCAAGGATGTGGCCCGCGCCGGCCTCTCCGACCTGGAAGCCGCGCCGGGCATCAGCAAGGCGGTGGCGAAGAAAATCTATGATCATTTCCATGGCGGCTAGGCCTTTCCATAGCGGCCTGGATGCGGCCCGAGCCTGTGCTAAAGCGCGGCGGTATGCGATAATCCGGCCATGCTGAGCAGCCTGCCCAACCTGCTTACCCTCTCGCGCATCCTGGCCATCCCGGCAATCTGCGCCGCCTTCTACCTGCCCGGCGCCTGGAGCGCCTGGGTGCCACTGGCGCTGTTCGCCGCCGCCGGCATCACCGACTGGTTCGATGGCTACCTGGCGCGCAAATGGGGCCAGATGTCGAATCTCGGCCGCTTCCTCGATCCGGTCGCCGACAAGCTGCTGGTCTGTGCCGTGATTTTGATGCTGATTGCCTTCGAGCGCATTGACCGCATCACCTGCCTCGCCGCCGTGGTGATCATGTGCCGCGAGATCACCGTGACGGGCCTGCGCGAATTCCTTGCCGAGCTGCGCGTGAAGGTGCCGGTGAGCCGGCTGGCAAAGTGGAAGACCACGGCGCAGCTCATCGCGCTCGGCTTCCTGATCGTCGGCGACTATGCCTTCGCCTGGATTCATGCCCGCTTCATCGGCGAGGTGCTGATCTGGATCGCCGCCATCCTCACGCTCTATACCGGCTGGGATTATCTGATCACCGGCCTGCGCCACATGGCGGCGAGCGATGCGGCGAAAAGCGATGCCGATGCCAAGTCGGGCAATGGCAATGACTCGAAAGCCGCGGAATGATCAAGCTGCTGTATTTCGCTACGTTGCGTGAACGCATCGGGCTGGCGGAGGAATCGCTCGCGCTGCCCGCCAGCATCACCACCGTCGGCGCCCTGCTCGACTGGTTGCGCCAGCGCGGCCCGGAATATCAGCGCGCCCTCACCGATCCGGCCATGGTGCGCGTGGCGGTGAACCAGGATTACGCCCGCAGCGACGATGCGGTGAAGCCCGGCGATGAAGTGGCGCTGTTTCCGCCGGTCACCGGGGGCTAGAGCATGCAGCCGGAAATCCGCGTCCAGCGCGAGGATTTCGATATCGGCGCCGAGATGGAGCGCCTGACGCGTGGCCGGCATCAGATCGGCGGCGTGGTCAGCTTCACCGGCCTGGTGCGTGACATCGCGCCTGACGGTATGGGTCAGTCCAGCCTGACGCTGGAGCATTATCCCGGCATGACCGAACGCCAGCTCGAGGCCATCGCGGCGGAAGCCTGGAACCGCTGGCCGCTGGATGCCTGCCTGGTGATCCACCGCTATGGCAAGCTGCTGCCCGGCGACCGCATCGTGCTGGTGATCGCTGCTTCCGCGCACCGCCAGGCCGCCTTCGAGGCCTGCGCCTTCCTGATGGACTGGCTGAAAACCAAGGCGCCGTTCTGGAAGCTGGAGGAAGCCGCCGGGGAGCGCCGCTGGGTTGCCGCCAAGGCCGAGGATGATGCGGCGGCACAGCGTTGGTCCCAGGACTAGTGGACCGCTCCGCGAGTAATCGAGGCGGTGATAATCCCGGCCAGGATGCTCGCAGGCCGCAAACCGCCCCCTGCAACCGGCGTTTCATTTTCAATTGTCCCATTGCAGGCCCGCATGCTAGCGTTCGCGGCCCTCAGGGGTGGGGGTTCAGAGGACCGACAGGGATGTGGGGCAAAGGTAATAACCGGCCAGGCGGAGCGTGGCCGTGAGTCAGCCGCTGACGGCTGCACCGCCGGCGACATTCGCGCCGAGCGTGACCACTGATGTATTGCGCACCGATTCGCTGCGTACGTTGCTCGCCTATTGGCGCGACAAGACCCGCGAACGCAACGGCATGCTGCCAGCGCGGCGCGATCTGCGGCCCGACGACATGGTCGGTTTCCTTAGCTGCGTGTCGCTGATCAATGTCTACAGCAATCCACGCCGCTTCCAGTTCCGCCTGGTCGGCACCGGCATCGTGCAGCAGATGGGCCGCGAGAGCACCAGCCAATGGGTGAATGAAGGCCTGTTCGCCGACCGCGCCTCGAAAGTCTTCGGCTTCTTCTCGATCCCGGTGGATACGCGCGGCCCCGCCTTCGCCGCCGGGCATTACGTCGTGCAGCCAAGCAACCGCGTGCTGCAATTCGAGACCGTGCTGGCGCCGCTCTCGTCGGATGGCCATGGCGTCGACATGCTGCTCGGCGGCCTGGTCGGCGAACCGCTGCAACATGGCGAAGTCATCCGCCAGTTCGACTACGAACGCGTCCACCCGCTGCTGCTGGACTAGGCCATCCCTATCAGCGCCATTCCCGCTGCTTTCGCCATACCTTGCTGTTTATTGTCATTCCCGCGAAAGCGGGAAACCCATTTTTGCTGTCTGTAATGGGACCCTCGCGTTCGCGAGGGTGACGGAACTCAGCTAGTACCGTCATGGTCCGACTTCGCGGACCATGACGTGGTAGGAAATGCAAATGCCCGGGTGTTGGCCCGGGCATCGCAACTCAAGTGCCTCCGGCGCCAGTCCGGGGGAATGCGGTATGCGTCCTACTCCGCCGCCGCCTTGCGCGGGCGGATGGCGCCCTCGAAGGCATCGATCATCTGCTTGCAGAGCGGGCCCGGGGTGAAGCGGTACGGGCCAATCTCGGAAACCGGCGTCACCTCGGCGGCGGTGCCGGTGAGGAAGCATTCGGAGAAGCTGCTCATTTCTTCCGGCTGGATCACGCGCTCGATCACCTCGATGCCGCGCGCCTTGGCCAGCGCGATGACGGCGCGGCGCGTGATGCCATCCAGGAAGCAATCCGGGATCGGGGTATGCAGCTTGCCGTCCTTGGCGAAGAACACGTTGGCGCCAGTGGCTTCCGCCACCTGGCCGCGCCAATCGAGCATCAGCGCATCCTGGTAGCCATCGCGCTCGGCCTTGTGCTTGGAGAGCGTGCAGATCATGTACAGGCCCGCCGCCTTCGCCTTGGTCGGCGCGGTGTTCGGGGCCGGGCGGCGCCAGTCGCTGAGCTGCAGGCGGATGCCCTTCATCTTGGCTTCCGGCGAGAAGTAGCTCGGCCATTCCCACACGGCAATCGCCAGATGGATCTTCGAGCTCTGGGCGGAAACGCCCATCATCTCGGAGCCGCGCCAGGCAATCGGGCGGATGTAGCAGTCGCGGAAGCCGTTCTTGGCCACGGTGTCGCGGGTCGCCTGGTCGATCTGCTCCAGGGTGTAGGGAATCTCGAAGTCCAGCAGCTTGGCGGAATCGATCAGGCGCTGGCTGTGCTCGGTCAGCTTGAACACTTCGCCGTCATAGGCGCGCTCGCCCTCGAACACCGCCGAGGCATAATGCAGCGCATGGCTCAGTACATGCAGCTTGGCTTCCCGGTGGGGGATGAAGCCGCCGTCATACCAGACCCAGCCATCGCGATCGTCATAGGATTGAGTGCTCATGGTTACGCTCCTGCGCTGCTTCGCTTTTGCCCGGCGAAATACTGCCACTCGCCTAAGCAATTGTCGCCAAATGCATCAATCGGGTACTAATATTACCCGATATTTGCCAATCAGGTAACATTATGATCAAAGTATGTCAACATCCCTGCCATATTTTTTGCTCTCCCGCCCTCCCCGGCATGCACTTGGCCTTGCGGCGACTCCGGTCCTTGCCCCATATACGAAGCCATGAGCGACCTCAAAACCATGGCCAACCCGTTGTTTCTGCGCGAGGACGAGTTGCGCCAGGGCATCGAGCTGCTGTTCTACGCCTACCGCGACTTCACCCGTGGCCCGGATGAGATCCTCGACCAGTATGGCTTCGGCCGGGCGCATCACCGGGCGCTGCATTTCATCGGCGGCCATGCCGGCATCACGGTGGCGGAATTGCTGAGCATCCTGCGCATCACCAAGCAGAGCCTGTCGCGTGTGCTGTCGGCACTGATCGAAGGCGGCTTCGTGCGTCAGCAGCAGGGCACGCGCGACCGCCGCCAGCGCCAGCTTTTCCTCACCGAGGCGGGCCGCAACCTGGAACGCCAGATCAGCGCCGTGCAGCAGGCCAAAGTGGCCGAGGCCTATCGCGAGGCTGGCGCCGAGGCCGTGGCCGGCTACCGCAAGGTGCTGGCCGGCCTGATCGACGAACCGGCGCGGGCGGCGGTCCTGCGCTCGATCCAGCGGCGCTGACGGAGCGGGCGATGGGCGGCGAGCAGGCGCATCTCCTGGTCATCGACGACGACGAGCGTATCCGCACGCTGCTGACACGCTATCTCACCAGCAATGCCGGCTTCCGCGTCACCGGCGCCGACAGCGCCGAGGATGCCAGCGCCAAGCTGGCCGCCGTCACCTTCGATCTGCTGATTGTCGATGTGATGATGCCGGGGCAGAACGGCTTCGACTTCGTCGCCGGCCTGCGCAAAACCGGCAACAGCGTGCCGGTGGTGCTGCTGACCGCGCGCGGCGAGGCCGAGGACCGCATCACCGGCCTGGAAAGCGGCGCCGACGATTATCTGCCCAAGCCCTTCGAGCCGCGCGAGCTGGTGCTGCGCATCCAGGCAATCCTGAACCGGGCGCAGCGTGCCGCCCCGGTGGCGCCTTCGGCCAAGCCGGTGCATTTCGGCGATTTCCAGTTCGATATCGTGCGTGGCGAGTTGAAGCGCGGCGAAGAGATCGTGCCGCTCACCACGGGTGAAGCCGCCTTGCTGCGTGTGCTGGCCCGCCGGCCCGGTGCCACGGTGCCACGGGCCGCGCTGGCCGCCGATGGCCAGGGTAGCACAGCCGCCAGCGGCAATGCCTCGGCCAGCGAAAGCCGCGCCGTCGATGTGCAGATCACGCGGCTGCGCCGCAAGATCGAGGAAGACCCGCGCAACCCACGCTACCTGCAAACGGTGTGGGGCGAGGGCTACGTGCTCTGGGCGGAATAAGCCTCATGCTGAAACGCATCCTGCCACGCAGCCTGTTCGGCCGCTGGCTGCTGATGCTGGTGATCCCGGTGCTGGCGCTGCAGGGCATCGTCACCTATGCCTTCTACGAACGCCACTGGGATACCGTCAGCCGCCGTCTGGCGCTCGGCCTGGCCGGCGATATCGGCATGATGATCGAGATCTACGAACGCACCAAGGGCACGCCGCAATTCGATGAGTATGTCTCGCTGGCCTATGTGCGGATGCAGATCGAGGTGCGCGTGCTGCCCGGCGCCAAGCTGCCCACCGACCTGCCGCCGCCGCGCAACTGGTCGATCCTCGACCGCATGCTGAACCAGGCCCTGTCCGAGATCATCGACGAGCCCTTCGCCATCGACACCCAGCGCGGCGACGACAATATCGCCGTGCTGGTGGAACTGCCCGAGGGGCTGATGGTGACCTTGGCCCGCGCCAAGCGGGTGTATTCCACCTCCACCTATATCTTCATCATGTGGATGGCTGGCGGCTCGCTGCTGCTGCTCGGCATCGCCGCCGTCTTCATGCGCAACCAGATCCGCCCGATCCGCCGCCTGGCGCAGGCCGCCGATGCCTTCGGCAAAGGCCGCGACATGCCTGGCTTCCGGCCCTCGGGCGCTACGGAAGTGCGCGCTGCGGCGCTGGCCTTCCTGGCAATGCGCGACCGCATCCGCCGCCATATCCGCGAACGTACCGAGATGCTGGCCGGTGTCAGCCACGATCTGCGTACGCCGCTCACCCGGATGAAGCTGCAGCTTTCCATGATGGAGCAGGATGCCGAGGCCGATGAGTTGAAGCGCGATCTGGCCGAAATGGAAACCATGATCAACGCCTACCTCGCCTTCGCGCGCGGCCAGACCGAACAGAGCACCGAGCCGACCGACCTCGGCGACCTGCTGCGCGAGGTGGCCGATGATGTACGCCGCAGCGGCCGGCAGGTCGATATGTCGGTGGAAAGCGCACCAGTGCTGCCGCTGCGCCGGCTGGGCTTCAAACGCGCGCTCGCCAATCTGGTGGAGAATGCGCTGCGCTATGGCAGCAAGGTGCGGGTGGAAAGCGTCGCGGTGCCGGGTGGTATCGAAATCCATGTCGACGACAATGGCCCCGGCATCCCGGAGAAGGAGCGGCACAAGGTGTTCCGCCCGTTCCACCGCGCCGACCCGGCGCGCTATTCCGGCCAGGGCAATGCTGGCCTCGGCCTCTCCATCGCCCGCGATGCCGTGCTGGCCCATGGCGGCGATATCAGCCTGCGCGACTCACCGCTCGGCGGCCTGCGCGTCTGCATCAAGCTGCCGCTGTAGCGTCTGGCTTCGATTATTCCGTTGCTGCCGGTGCGGCGACGCTGAATTTGCGCTCGGCCTGCACGCGACCGGCGCTGTCCTGCAACTGCACCACCCACTCGCCGGGAGAAAGCCGAATTTGCGACCAGATGCGCCAGTTGCGGCTGACATCGACGCGGGCGCGCGACTTGGCGACTTCGCGGTCGCCCTGCATCCAGCGGAAATAGAAGGTTTCGCCGCTGCCCACATTGGTGCAGTCAAGCCGGGCGAAGGCATAGCCGCGCTCGGTGCCGGCCTCGTAACGCTCCACCTCGCCCTGCGGCTCGAGATTGTTCACCTGTCGCGCAGTGACGAACTGGCGCACCACGCAATCATGCTCGGCTGGCGCCGCGGTCTGCGCCTGGGCGAGAACCGGCCAGGCAAACAGGCAGGGGATGGCGAAGAAAGGCAGAAGACGCAGCATGGTGATGGGGCGATGCGATGAAGCGCGAGACGGCGCGGTTGCTTATTGGGCGGTTGCTTGTTGGCGGTTTTGCCTGATTGTCTGTGGCCCGATTGTCTGCGGCATTGGCGCGGGGGTCAACCCATGCCCCCGTGCAGCCCTGCCTCAGAACATGCGGCCACCATTCTCCACGCGCTGATCCGGGCCAAGTAACACTACCTGACCTTGCGTATCTGGCAGGCCCAACACCAGCACCTCGGAGAGAAACGGCCCGATCTGGCGCGGCGGGAAATTCACCACCGCGATCACCTGCCGCCCGATCAGAGCATCCAGCGTGTAATGCGCCGTGATCTGCGCCGAGGATTTCTTCACGCCGATATGCGGCCCGAAATCCACCTTCAGCTTGATCGCCGGCTTGCGCGCCTCGGGAAACGGCTCGGCACCGACAATGGTACCGACGCGGATATCAACCTTGTGGAAGTCATCAATGCTGATCATGGCGCGACCTGTCTCAAGCGAAAACAAAAACGGGCGGGAGTTGCCTCCCGCCCGCTGTTTGAACCGATTTACTGGCTGCTGTCGATAGTCTGACTGCTTAAGCTACTCTGGCTGCTTAGTGGGCGCCCAGCTTGGCGAAAGCGGCGCGCACTTCCTCAACCACTTCGGTGGCGCGCTTGTTCAGGGTCTCGTAGGTCTCGGCATTGGTCTTGGCCGCCATTTCGGCCAGTTCCTTCAGGTTGACCAGGGCCTTCTCGACGGCGGCCTTGACCTGCTCGGCCTGCTTGGTCGGGTTGACGTCCTTGGCACCCTTGGCCATCACATCCTTGACCTGGGCCTGCACTTCGTCGATCGACTGCTGGAACAGTTCGGCCTGACGCTTGGCCAGCGCCTGATAACCGTCGAACGCCTTCTTGTTGGCGCTGGCGATGGCTTCCAGATTCTTCTTCTGCGCGGCGACCAGCGCCTCGGCATCGAAGCCCGGCAGCTTGTACTCGCCGAACATCTTCTGGGTGTCGAACATCTTGGCGGGGTCGAACAGCTTCTGGGCGTCGAACATCTTGCTGAAGTCGAAAGCCGCGAACGGGAACTCGGTCTTGGTCATGGAACGCTCCATCGGGGGATAGTGTTGAACAGGGTCTGGGACGGGGGCGAGACGGTGCTCGAAAAAAACCTATGCCGCGAATATAGGCACGCCCCTGCACCCGGTCAAGGGAATTTTGTGCAGTGCAACAAAATAAAATCTACAGCTTTTTCAGTATCTTAATGATCAGTCTACGGTTTTCTCTCGCAGACGCGAGAAAACCCCGCGCAAACTCCCCTGGTTGCTCAGCAGAGCCTCGGCCTGGCCCAGGCGCTTGTCCAGATGCGCCATGGTGCGGCTGAGATCGGCGGTATCGTCCTTGAGCCAGACCCGCAGGGTATCGAGATAAACCGCGCCGAGGATCTTGCGCCGCAGGGCGCCGCGCCAGCCGGCGGCATCGAGCTGCGCCGAGGCCAGGGCCCAGTCCAGCCCCTTGGCCAGCCCGCTCTCGGCAAAGCAGAGCGCGGCGACAGGATCGCGCGGCAGATCACGCGACAACATCCGCACCGCTTCCTTATAGGGCGCCAGGGCGTCGAAACGGGCCATCAGCGCCTCGAACAGCTTGTCCTTGGCGCTGCCCTCGCCGGCCCCACCCGGCCCGAGCGCGGCCAGCATGGCGGCGTCGATCCGGGCGGCAAAGCCGCGCAGCAGCGCCAGCTTGGAGGGGTATTGGCGGTAGAGTTCGGCAAGGCCCAAGCCGGCTTCCTGCGCCACGGCGCCGAGCGACAGATTGAGCCAGCCGGTGGTGGCCACCAGGCTCAGCATGGTATCGACCGGATCCACCGGAGCGGCTGCCGCGCCTGATTTACCCGTCTTGCTGCTTTTGCGCTTCGCCATGGCCAGGCTCCTGCCGCTTCGCCCCAGAAATATGAGGTCCGTATAAATGTGGGGGCTGTGGCGGGCCGAGGCAAGTGGCCTAGCCGGCGAGTTCCCGCGAGCGCTTTTCGGCAGCGGCCACGGCGCGGGCCATCAGCGGGTCGAGGCCATCGGCGGCCATCAGCACGTCCAGCGCCGCCTGGGTGGTGCCGTTCGGGCTGGTGACATTCTTGCGCAGTTGCGACGGGCTTTCCGGGCTCTGCTTCATCAGCGCGCCGGCCCCCTGCACCGTGGCGCGGGCAAGCTGCGCCGCCAGTTCCGCCGGCAGGCCGACCTTCTCGCCCGCCGCCGCCATGCATTCGGTGAGCCAGAAGACATAGGCCGGGCCGGAGCCGGCCACGGCGGTGGCGGCATCGATCAGGTCCTCGCGCTCCACCCAGGCCACCTGCCCCACGGCTTCCAGCAGCCCGGTGCAGGCCTCGCGCTGGGCGGCGGAAACACCATTCCCGGCAAAGCAGGTGGTGATGCCCTCGGCCACTGCCGCCGGCGTGTTGGGGATGGTGCGCACGATGGCCGCCTGGCCGCCGAGCAGGCGGTTCAGCGTCGCCACGGTCTTGCCCGCCGCGACCGAAAGGAAGCAAGCAGACGCGGCATAGCGGCCATAGGCCGGCGCCACCGCATCCATCACCTGCGGCTTCACCGCCAGCAGCACGATATCGGGGCTGAAATCACCCGGCACGCCGGCGGCATCGCGCGCCTGGCGCACGGCGGCCGGCAGATCGCTGACCGGGTTGGGTTCCACCACCACGATATCGCTCGCCGGGATGCCCTGGCGCAGCCAGCCATGCACCAGCGCGCCGCCCATCTTGCCGCAGCCGACCAGGAGAATCCGCGCCGTCATGGCTTCTATCCGTGCTTGATTATCGGGACGGCCTGGATATCAGGCTTCGACGTTAAGCTCTAGGCTTCGCCGCCTTACGCTTCGCCGACCGTGTCGAACATCGCCGCCGCCACCGCGTCTTCCGGCGTGCGGCCGCCCCAGACCAGGAACTGGAAAGCCGGGTAGAAGCGTTCGCATTCCCCCAGGCCGATTTCCATCAGGTCCTCGATCTGCTCCGGCGTGGCGCCGTTGCCGCCGCGCAGCAGCAGGGCCTGGCGGAACACCACCATGCCCTCTTCCGACCAATAGTCGAAATGGCCGATCAGCGCCTTTTCGTTGACGTAAGCGAGCAGCGAATGCAGGTCGCGCTTGCGGTTCGGCGGCAGCTTCATATCGAAGGCGCAGGTAAAGCTCAGCGCGCCGAGCTCCTCGCGCCAGGAGAACCAGAGCTGGTGCTCGCAGTAGCGGCCTGAGACGCCGACGGTCAGTTCATCGGCACCCTGGCGCTCGAACGGCCATTCCTGTTCGGAAACGATATGCTCGACCAAATCGAGGGGATTGCCCAGACGGGTGGTGTTATCCACTTCGGTCAATGGCCGCATGATCTACCGCCCCCCACCTACTCTTGGAACCGGCCACGCACGAAACCGGCGGCGAACCGGTTCCTGGCAAACCCATATCCCAGGCCAACCCATATCTAGGTGTTGCTAAAGCGTTAACACCATAGATTTAGGTTATGCAGCGCCCCCCGCCCATGCAAGGGCGGAATTGCGATAAATCGATGAAACGGCGGGGATAAGCGGCGCAAAACTGTGGGTAAATCACCGCGACTCGGGATGCGACTCTAACGCGCCCGAGTCGTGTCGATCAGGCCGCGTCGCCGCCCGAGAGCGACAGCGGCTGCGGCGGCGTTTCCAGCTTGGCGAGTCGCGCCTCCAGCGCGGCGAGCCGCTCGGAAAGCTGGATATTCTCTTCCCGCGCCGCCTGGGCCATCGCCTTCACGGCATCGAATTCCTCGCGCTGCACCAGGTCCATGCCGGCCAGCGCCTGTTCCAGCTTCTGGCGGAACGCCTGTTCCACATCCGTCTTCACCCCTTGCAGCGCACCCAGCGCGCCGGTGGCTAGCTTGGACAGGTCGTTCAGCACACGGTTGTCGGATTGCATGGCAGGCCTCCTGATGGATACAGGCTATATGGGCGCTAAACCCCGATGCCGCAAGCCCAATGCCTTGGAAAGCAGCCGCCCCAATGCTAGTTTCCGCGCCCATTCCGCCAGATAAAGTCAGACAAAACCGTGACCGATCAGACCACCCCGGAAAGCGGCGCCAGTAACGAGCGCGCCAACCGTGAAGCCAAGCTGGCGCAACTGCGCCAGATGGGTCTCGACCCCTATAACGCGGCGAAATTCCCGAAAAGCCACAAGAACCAGGCGGTGCAGGATGCCTGGGCGCATCTGCAGCCGGACGAGCGCAGCGAGGACCGCGTCAAGGTCGCCGGCCGCGTCATGGCGATCCGCAATTCCGGCATGTTCATCGACATCCTGGACGATACGGTGAAACTGCAGGTCTATACGCCCAAGGATCAGGTGCAGGGCGAATTCGCACCCGTGATGAAGGCGCTGGATCTCGGCGACATCATCGGCGTGGAAGGCAAGGTGCGCCGCACCAAGCGCGGCGAGATCACCGTGGACCTGGACCGTATCGTGGTGCTGGCCAAGGCGCTGGAACCGCCGCCGGAAAAGTGGCACGGCCTGAAGAATGTCGAGCAGCGCTACCGCCACCGCGAATATGACCTGATCGGCAACGAGGATAGCCGCCGCACGTTGCGCACGCGCTTCCGCGTGATCCAGGCGGTGCGCCAGTTTCTCACCGCACCGGGGCAGGATTTCCTCGAAGTCGAAACGCCGATGCTGCATAGCATTGCCGGCGGCGCCATCGCCAAGCCCTTCGTGACCCATCACAACGCGCTGGATATTCCGCTCTACATGCGCATCGCGCCGGAATTGCATCTGAAGCGCCTGGTGATCGGCGGCCTGAGCGAAAAAGTGTTCGAGATCAACCGCTGCTTCCGCAACGAGGGCATCTCGCCGCGCCACAATCCGGAATTCACCACCATCGAGCTGTATCAGGCCTATGCCGACTACGCCGACATGATGGACATTGCCGAGCGCATCATCGAGGCGGCGGCGATTGCCGCCACCGGCGGCACCGAGGTGCAGTTCGGCGAACACACCATCAGCTTCAAGCGGCCGTTCCGCCGCGCCACCATGCTGGAACTGATCAAGGAACATTCCGGCTTCGACCTGAATGTGGAGGCCGATCAGGCCAAGGCACGCCAGGCGGTGGAAGCCGGGGCAAGCTGGGGCAAGCTGGTGGAAGCCTGCTTCGAGCATTTCGTCGAGCCCAAGCTGATCCAGCCGACCCATGTGGTGGAACTGCCGAAGGCGATCTCGCCGCTGGCCAAGGCCAACCATGAGCGGCCCGAAGTCGCCGAGCGGTTCGAAACCTTCTGCAACACCTGGGAAATCGCCAACGCCTTCTCCGAGCTGGCCGACCCGCAGGAGCAGCGCGCGCGTTTCGAGGCGCAGCAGGCGCAGCGCGATGCCGGTGACGACGAAGCACATCAGGTGGACGAGGATTTCCTGAAAGCCCAGTCCGCCGGCATGATGCCGATGGGCGGCCTTGGCGTCGGCATCGACCGCCTGGTGATGCTGCTGACCAATTCGCCGACCATCCGCGAAGTGATCGCCTTCCCGACGCTGCGCCCGCGCAGCCATGGCGAGGCGGCTGGCGACGAAGAGTAATGCCGACGCTGCTGGCATTGCCCTTCCCGGCCATCGATCCAGTGATCGTGGCGGTGGGGCCGTTTGCCATCCGCTGGTATGCCTTGAGCTATATCGCCGGCCTGATCCTGGGCTGGCAGATGGCGATGTGGCTGGCGCGCAAGCCGGATGCCAAGGTGACTCCGGAACAGATCGACGGCTTCCTGGTCTGGGCCACGCTCGGCGTCGTGCTCGGCGGCCGGCTCGGCTATGTGCTGTTCTACAATCCGCTCTACTACCTGCATAACCCGGCCGAGATCCTCGCCGTGTGGAGCGGCGGCATGTCGTTCCATGGCGGCATGCTCGGCGTCATCCTGGCGATGTATCTCTATTGCCGGCGCAGCGGCGTGAACCTGTTCGCCTTCGCCGACATTATCGCCTGCGTTGCCCCCATCGGGCTGTTCTTCGGCCGCATCGCCAATTTCATCAACGGCGAACTCTGGGGCCGCGTCGCGCCGGATGTCGCCTGGGCCATGGTGTTTCCCACCGGCGGGCCGGAGCCGCGCCATCCGAGCCAGCTTTATCAAGCTGCGATGGAAGGCCTGATCCTGTTCCTGCTGGTCAACGCCGTGCGGATGAAGGGCGATGCGCTGCACAAGCCCGGCACGCTCTGCGGCCTGTTCCTGGTCGGCTATGGCCTGGCGCGCATCATCGGCGAATTCTTCCGCCAGCCTGATCAGCAACTCGGTTACTTCATCGCCGGCACCACCATGGGGCAATGGCTGTCGCTGCCGATGGTGCTGCTGGGGCTGTGGCTGATGGCCCGGGCGCGCCGTGATGACAGCGCCGCTGCTTGAACTGATCCGGCGTCGCATCGCGGCGGAAGGGCCGATCAGCCTCAGTGACTACATGGCGGAATGCCTGCTGCATCCGCAATTCGGCTATTACACCACGCGCGAGAGCATTGGCGCGGCGGGCGATTTCATCACCGCGCCGGAAATCAGCCAGATGTTCGGCGAATTGCTCGGCCTCTGGGCTGCCGATTGCTGGCAGCGCATCGGCGCACCATCGCGCTGCTACCTCGTCGAACTCGGCCCCGGGCGCGGCACCCTGATGCAGGATGCGCTGCGCGCGACGCGGAAAGTGGCGCCCTTCTTGCCCCTGTTCGTCGAAGCCTCGCCGAAGCTGCGCGCCATGCAGGCCCAGGCGGTACCGGACGCCACCTGGTGCGCCGAGATCGCGGCCCTGCCCGATGACGCGCCGCTGATCGTGCTCGGCAATGAATTCCTCGATGCATTGCCGATCAAGCAGTATCAGATGCAGCATGGCGCCTGGCGCGAACGCCGCATCGCTGCCTCCGATGATGGCGGCCTGCATATCGTGCTGAGCCGCGATGCCTTCCCGCTGGCGCGCACAGCGCCGGAAGGCAGCATCTGGGAAACCAGCCCGGCCAGCCATGCGGTGATCGAAGCCCTGGCGGCGCGATTGCAGGCCCAGGGCGGCGCGGCTTTGTTCATCGACTATGGCCCGGAGACATCTGGTTTCGGCGATAGCTTCCAGGCGGTGCGCGGCCATGCCTATGCCGATCCACTGGCCTCGCCCGGCGAGGTCGACCTCACCGCCCATGTCGATTTCCAGAGCCTGGCCCAGACCGCGCGCCGCGCCGGCCTCAATGCCCATGGTCCCATCGGCCAGGGCGCGTTGCTCAACCGGCTCGGCATCGGGCTGCGGGCGCAGCAGCTAAAAGCCCGCGCCACGCCGGCCCAGGCCGAGGCCATCGATGGAGCCCTGCATCGGTTGACCGCCGATGCCGCCATGGGCAGACTCTTCCAGGCCCTGGCGCTGACGCTTCGCGATGCGCCGCCCCCTGCCGGTTTCGCCCCATGACAGCAGACTCTCTCACTGCCCCCGTTCTTGCCAGCCTGCCCGGCATCCGCCATGGCTTCTTCACCCGCCGCGGCGGCGTGTCGGAAGGCCTCTATGCCTCGCTGAATTGCGGCCCAGGTTCTGCCGATGCAGCCAAGAACGTGGCCGAGAACCGCCGCCGTGTCGCCGCCGCGCTCGGTGCCGGCGGGCTGGCCTCGCTCTACCAGGTGCATGGCCGCGAGGTGGTGGTGGTGGATGCGCAATACGACATCACGGCGCGGCCCAAGGCCGATGGCCTGGTGAGTCGGCAGCGCGGCGTGGCGCTCGGTGTGCTGGCGGCGGATTGCACGCCGGTATTGTTCGCCGATGCGCAAGCGCAGGTGATCGGCGCCTGCCATGCCGGCTGGCGCGGCGCGCTGGCTGGCGTCACCGATGCGACTATCGAAGCGATGGAACAGCTTGGTGCGCGGCGCGAACATATCCGCGCGGCCATCGGCCCCACCATCCGGCAGCAGAGCTACGAGGTGAGCGAGCCCTTCCGCGCTGAATTCACAGCGGCTGATGCAGCGAATGCCGATTTCTTCGGCCCCGGCAAGCGCGAGGGTCATTGGCAATTCGACCTGCCGGGCTATCTGGCGCGGCGGCTCGGCAATGCCGGAATCGCTTTCGAAGATCTGTGCCGCGATACACTCAGCGAGCCCGAGAATTTCTACAGCTACCGCCGCATGACCCTGAACAAGGAAGCCGATTACGGCCGTCAGGTCTCGGCCATTGCCTTGCTTTAGGGGCGTGTCTCTGGATGCCGCACATGTTTCTCTTCCTGGTCTTCTGCCTGCTCGGCCTGGTGGCAAGCTGTGTCATTGGCTAGCGCGCGTGCCTTCTGCTGCGGCCTGCTGGTGCTGCTGGCTGCGGCCTGCCAGCCGCTGCCGCAGCCCTTCCTGCCCGATGAGAAGGAAACCGGCCAACTCATGCCGCTGACCATGCCAGTGGGCGAGCAGAGCCTGTATGTGCTGCCCGTCACCCTGGCCAATGCGCCGGACGAGTTGCCGCGCGACTTCGCCGCCAAGCTGGCCGCCGCGCTGGTGGCGCTGGACTGGCCGGCCAGCGCCAATGTCCGCTCTGCCGCTTCCGCCGAACTGGTCTCAACGCTGATCGAGGATGCCAAGGGGCAACTGGTCTGGGCCTGGCAACTGGCGCGGCGCGGCAGCCCGCCGCTGAACGGCGAGGATTTCCCGCTTGGCCTCTCAGTGGAGGCACTGCAACAGGCGTCCGACGCCACCCGGCTGTCGCTCACCCGCGCCATGGCGCAGCGGGTGGTGCAGTCGCTGGAGGCGCTGGAAAGCAACCAGCGGATCGAAGCCGCCCTCGATCCGGCTTTACCGAAACTGGCCCTGCTGCCCTTCGATGGCGCGCCGGGCGACGGCAACAAGACCCTGGCCGCCGCGCTGCGCGACCAGTTGCAGGGCGCCGGCATCGCCCGCGTGGTGGCGGACCCCGCCGCCGCCGACTATCTGGTGGACTGCGCCATCGTGGTCAGCGATGTCGGCCCCCGGCTGCAACAGGTGGTGCTGGCCTGGAGCCTTTTTGCCCCGGACGGCCAGCGGCTCGGCACGGTGAATCAGGCCAACCGGGTGCCGCGCGGCTCGCTGAATGGTGCCTGGGGCGATACGGCCAAGGCGGCGGCGCAAGGCGGGGCCGATGGCCTGCGCGACATGCTGGACCGGCTCAAGAGCGTAAAGCGCTGATAAAAATGGATTTTTCGCGGTTTACAGGGGCCGTCCGCGCCGCTATAGTCCGCGCGATTTTTTCCTCCCCAGGATTCCAACACAGGCGCATCGATGAAGGTTTTGGCGGGTAATTCCAATCGTCCGCTGGCGGAAGCCATTGCCGCTTACCTCAGCGTGCCGCTCGCCAAGGCCAGCGTGCGCCGGTTCTCCGACATGGAAGTGTTCGTCGAGATCCACGAGAACGTGCGCGGCGAGGATGTGTTCGTCATCCAGTCGACCAGCTATCCGGCCAACGACCACCTGATGGAACTGCTGGTCTGCATCGACGCGCTGAAGCGTTCCTCGGCCCGCCGCATCACCGCCGTGATCCCCTATTTCGGCTATGCCCGCCAGGACCGCAAGCCGGGTCCGCGCACGCCGATCTCGGCCAAGCTGGTGGCCAACCTGATCACTGCCGCCGGTGCCAACCGCGTGCTGACGCTGGACCTGCATGCCGGCCAGATCCAGGGCTTCTTCGATATCCCGACCGATAACCTGATGGCCGGCCCGGTGCTTACCGCCGACATCAAGCAGCATCTGCAGGGCGATGACCTGATGGTGGTGTCGCCCGATGTCGGCGGCGTGGTGCGGGCGCGCAACATCGCCAAGCGCCTGGATGCCGACCTGGCCATCGTGGACAAGCGCCGCGAGCGCGCCGGCGTGTCGGAAGTGATGAACATCATCGGCGACGTGGAAGGCCGGCGCTGCATCCTGGTGGACGATATCGTCGATTCCGCCGGCACGCTGTGCAACGCGGCGGAAGCCTTGAAGAAGCATGGCGCCAAGTCGGTCTATGCCTATGTCACCCATGGCGTGCTTTCCGGCGGCGCGGTGGCGCGTGTCACCGCCAGCGAGCTGGAAGGCCTGGTGATCACCGACAGCATCCTCGCCACCGAGGCGCAGCGCCTGGCGCGCAATATCCGCCAGGTGTCGATCGCACCGCTGATCGGCGAAGCGATGCGGCGCATCAGCGAGGAAAGCTCGGTTTCGAGCCTGTTCGACTGACGGTTTGAGTTTCAGAGTTTCGGCGCGCGGCACCCCTGGAGGCCGGCGTCGGAAACGGTTCGGGTAATGAGGCCCGGATCGTGGACAACAAGCGCAATGAGGAGTGTATCATGCGTGAAGTAACGACGATCGCCGCTGAAGCGCGGTCGAGGGCCGGCAAGGGGACCGCCCGTGCAACGCGGCTGAAGGGCCACGTGCCGGGGGTCATCTATGGCGACAAGAAGACCCCGGAGTTGATCTCCATCGAAAACCGCGAACTGATGAAGGAACTGCACAAGGGCAGCTTCTTCTCGCGTCTGTTCGACATCAAGCTCGGCGACAAGTCCGAGCGCGTGCTGGCCCGCGACGTGCAGCTCGACCCGGTCACCGACCGGCCGATCCATGTCGATTTCCAGCGCGTGGGCAAGGATTCGAAGATCCGCGTCTTCATCCCGGTGGTGTTCCGCGACATGGAAGCCAGCCCGGGCCTGAAGCTCGGCGGCGTGCTGAACATCGTGCGCCACGAAGTCGAATTCTACGCTTCGCCGGAAAGCATCCCGGAAAACATCTCGATCAGCCTGGCTGGCATGGAAATCAATCATTCCATCCATATCAGCGCGTTTAACCTGGATGCCAGCCTGAAGCCGGTGATCCAGGATCGCGACTTCACCGTTGCGACCATCGCGCCGCCGACCAAGGCCGAGGAAGAGAAGCCGAAGGCTGAAGCCGCCGCTGCCGCGCCTGCCGCTGGTGGCAAGGCTCCGGCTGCTGCCGCTGGCAAGGCTCCGGCCGCTGCTGCTGGCAAGGCCCCGGCTGCTGCCGCCAAGGCCCCGGCCGCCAAGCCGGCTGGCAAGAAGTAATCGCGTATCCCGGGCGGCGCCTCGGCGCCGCCCGGTCTTCATCTTTGCCATTCCGCTCAGGACTGCCCGATGCTGCTCCTCGTCGGCCTGGGCAACCCCGGCCCCGAACATCAGCGACAGCGCCACAACATCGGCTTCATGGCCATTGATGCCATCGCCGAGCGCTACAATTTCGCGCCGTTCCGCAAGCGCTTTCAGGGCGAACTGGCCGAAGGCGTGCTGGATGGCATCAAGACCCTGCTGCTGAAGCCGCAGACCTACATGAACCTGTCGGGCAAGTCGGTGGGCGAAGCGGCGCATTTCTACAAGCTGCCGCCGGCCCAGGTGGTGGTACTGCATGACGAACTCGATCTCGCGCCGGGCAAGCTGCGGGTGAAGCTGGGCGGCGGCCATGCCGGCCATAACGGTTTGCGCTCGGTGGATGCCGCCATCGGCGCCGATTACCGCCGCGTGCGGCTCGGCATCGGCCATCCCGGCAAGGAGCAGGTACTCGGCTTCGTGCTGCAGAATTTCTCCAAGGTAGAGCAGGACTGGCTCAATCCGCTGCTCGAGGCCATCGCCGATGCCGCTCCCGCGCTGGCGCGCGGCGACGATGTCGGCTTCATGAACAAGGTGGCGCTGAAACTGACGCCGCCCAGAAACGATCCGCCCAAGAAGGATTCTCTCCCGAAGAATCCGCTCAAGGGCGCGAAACCGAAGGAACAGTAAGATGGGTTTCAAATGCGGCATCGTCGGCCTGCCCAATGTCGGCAAGTCGACCCTCTTCAACGCGCTGACGCAGACCGCCGCCGCGCAGGCCGCGAATTACCCGTTCTGCACGATTGAGCCGAATACCGGCCTGGTCGGCGTGCCCGATGACCGCCTGGACGTGCTGGCCAAGATCGCCAATTCGCAGAAGATCATCCCGACGCAGTTGAGCTTCGTTGATATCGCCGGCCTGGTGCGCGGCGCCTCCAAGGGCGAGGGCCTGGGCAACCAGTTCCTCGCCCATATCCGCGAAGTGGATGCGATCTGCCATGTGCTGCGCTGCTTCGAGGATGGCGACATCACCCATGTCGAAGGCCGCGTCGATCCGGTGGCCGATGCCGAAACCGTCGAGACCGAGCTGATGCTCGCCGATCTCGACAGCCTGGAGAAGCGCGTCGATGGCCTGACCAAGAAGGCGAAGCAGGGCGACGAGGATTCCAAGGCACGCGTGGCGCTGATCGAGCGCATCCTGGTGGCGTTGCGAGACGGCAAGCCGGCGCGCAGCGTGCAGCCGGCCGATGATGAGAAGAAGATCTACAAGGAATTGATGCTGCTGACCTCGAAGCCAGTGCTGTATGTCTGCAATGTCGAGGAAGCCGCCGCTGCCGAGGGTAATGCTTTCTCTGCCCGCGTGAAGGCCATCGCCGACAAGCAGGGTGCGGGCTGCGTGGTGATTTCCGCCGCCATCGAGGCCGAAGTCGCACAGCTTGATTCGGATGAAGAGAAGCAGGCTTTCCTCGGCGATCTCGGCTTGGCCGAAACCGGCCTCGCCCGCGTGATCAAGGCCGGTTACGCGCTGCTCGAACTGCTCACCTTCTTCACCGTCGGCCCGAAGGAAGCCCGCGCCTGGACGGTGCGCAAGGGCGCCAAGGCGCCGGAAGCCGCCGGTGTGATCCACACCGATTTCGAGAAAGGCTTCATCCGCGCCGAGACCATCGCCTATGGCGATTACGTCGCCGGCAAGGGCGAGGCCGGTGCCCGCGAGGCCGGCAAGATGCGGCTGGAAGGCAAGGAATACATCGTGCAAGATGGCGATGTGTTCCATTTCCGCTTCAATGCCTGAGAGTAGAGCATGCGCACATTCGACGACTTCACTGTCGGCGAGGTGACCGAATTCCCGCCGCGTACCGTGAGCGAGGAAGAGATCATCGCCTTCGCCAGGGAATACGATCCGCAGCCGTTTCATATCGACCGCGAGGCGGCGGCCAAGACGCCCTATGGCGGCATCATCGCCTCGGGCTGGCACACCGCCGGCCTGATGATGCGCATGATGGTGGACAACATCCTGGAAGGTTCCACCTCCATGGGCTCGCCGGGCATCGATGAATTGCGCTGGGTCCGCCCGGTGCGGCCGGGTGACACGCTGCATCTGCGCGGCATCGTGACGGCGGTGAAGCCGTCGCAATCCAAGCCCGACCGTGGCGTGATCTCGACGCTCTATGAAATGCGCAATCAGAACGGCGAGATGGTGCTGACCATGCGCGGCAAGGGCATGTATGGCCGCCGCAAGCCAGCCGCTGCCAATAAGGCGGAGGGTTGAGCATGCAGTATTTCGAGGATGTCGAAATCGGCAAGCCGCGCGATACCGGCAGTTATACCTTCACCCAGGACGCCATCATCCGCTTCGCCCGGCAATTCGACCCGCAGCCCTTCCACATCGACCCGGAGGCAGCGAAACACTCGAATTTCGGCCAGCTCGTTGCATCCGGCTGGCACACGGCCTCGACGGTGATGCGGCTGATCGTCGATTCCGCCGTCAATGTCGAAGCCAGCCTTGGCTCGCCGGGCTTCGATGACCTGACCTGGAAGAAGCCGGTACGGCCGGGCGACACCATCCGCGCCCGCCTCACCTGCCAGGAAAAGACGCCATCGAAAAGCCGCCCCGGCATCGGCTCGGGCCGCTTCCTGATCGAGGTGTTCAATCAGGATAACGAACTGATCATGACCATGATCAGCATCGGCCTGATGCGGTTCCGCAACCCGCCCGCCTGAATTCCCTACTCCGCCGCGCGCGCCGCGCCGAGTTCCTCGTTCCAGGCTCTGAGCGCCCGTGCTGCCGGCGCCACGCGGGCGGCCTCCGCCTCGTTCAGGCCGGTGAGCATCGGCAGCATCGGCCCGGTATCGGCAACGCCGCCGAGCGACACCGCATCATGCAGCACGCGGATCGGGTTGATCTCATCGCGCAGATCCTCCAGCGGCATGAACTGCGCCCGCAATGCTTCGGCAGCGGCATCGTCGCCGCGCTGGATCGCCTTGAGCATCGCCATCGAGCCGCGCGGGCTGAGGCAGACCGAACCGGAGGTGAAGCTGGCCAGGCCGAAATGCCGCAGATGCTGAATCGCCGGCCGCTCGCCGATGCCGCTCACCACCTTCGACTTGTCGACCTGCTGCAGGATGGCGCGGAGGTAATTGTCGTTCAGCGTATCGGCGCGCACCACGGCGTATTTCACCGAAACCAGCAGGCCGTCGCGGTCGAGCCGGGCAAGTTCGGCCGGATCTATATAGTTATCCGACTTGATATAGACCACGATCGGCTTGGCTAACGCCTCGGCGGCACGCCGCAGCGCTATCGCGACACCGGCCGGGGTCATCGGAAAGGTCATCGGCAAGGCCATGGCGGTGGGCAGCCGGCGTGGACGCAGCATCTTCGCCTGGTCGATCAGCCGGCCATAATCCGGGCCGAAGGACGGCAACAGCCAGGTATCGGGTCCCGCCGTCGCTTCCAGGAAGTCCAGCACGCGCTCATATTCGCTTAAACCGATATTGTAGAAATTGGCATTGCCGCCATACATCAGGGTGCGCACGCCACCGGCTTCGAGATGCCGGATCAGGGCCGCATTGGCGGCCTCGTTGAGGCTGAAATCGCCATGCCGTGCCAGCGGCGGTACCGCAATCACCGAGCGGCTGAGGTCGGCAGGCGTCACCGGGCTCGTTTTCATTTCGTTTACTCCCCATGGGCGATACTATTGGCTTCAGGCTAGGGTCCGGACCCTAATCCTTCGCCCCTTATCGTTGCAAAGCAAAATGCCACTCCCCTCGTCCGAATCCCTCGCCGCCAAGGCCCATTTGCTGCCGCTGCTGAAGGCCGCCCTCAAGGCCGTGAACGAGCAGCGCCACGAGGAAGCGGAAAGACTGATCGCGTCGATCCTGGAGCAGGAACCCGGCATGGCCGATGCGGTGCATGCCCGCGCCCATATCGCGCTGGCCCGCGGCGACCTGGCCAAGGCGGAAGAACTGGCACGTCAGGCCATCGCCCTGGATTTCCATTACGAGGATTATCACATCACGCTGGCCCAGGCCCTGCTCGGTCAGGGCGATGCCGAAGGCGCCAAGCAGAGCGTCGGCGCGGCGCTTGGCCTCAACAATGCCAGCCCCGAGGCCTACATGATGCTGGCTGATGTGTATAAGCACCAGAACGACCTGGAAAGTGCGCGCGGCGCGCTGCGCATGGGCAAGCAGCATAATCCGAACAATGCCGAAATCCGCTTCCGCCTCGGCACCATTGAAAGCGCGCTGGGCAGTCCGAACACGGCGCTGACTTACTATCAGCAGGCACTGCAGCTACGACCGGAGCAGCCGCTCTACCGCATCTTCTATGCCCGCAGCCTGCGCAAATGGCATCTCAAGCAGCCGAACCCGGCATTGCTCGCCACGGTGATGCCGCTGATCGGCAAGCCCGGCGTGTCGCCACGCGACCTCACCGGCATCGTCGAGGGCACGCTGCTGCTCGATAGCGGCATCCAGTCGCTGCTCGGCGTGAAGGAGCAATTGCCGAAAATCATCGCCCGGCTGATGGATTCACCGCAATTCCCCAAGCTGGGCGACAATACCGTGCTGCTGCAATGGCTGCGCTATGGCGAGGTGGTGAACCCTGACCTCGAGATCCTGTGCGCTGTATTGCGGCGCGGTGCCTTGTGGCTGGCGCTGGCCAAACCCGAGGCGCTGGCGCCCCACGCGGTGTGGCTCGACGCTTTGGCGGCGCGCAACTTCCATGCCGATTACCTGGACCCGGAGACGGCGGCGGAACGCGAACGCCTGGCACTGCTGGATCAGCAGATCAGCGCCGTTGTCGCCGCGGGACAATTGCCCGGTGCCAGCCTGCTGGCGCTGTATGCCTGCTATCGCCCGATCTACCGCCGCGCCGATGCCGCCGCCCTGGCGGCTTTGCGCTGGCCGGGGGTAATCAGCGAATTGCGCCGCGTGCAGCTCGACGAGCCCCTCTATGAGCGCGAGCTTGCCGCCAGCATGCCGAACGCAACGCCGATCGAGGATGCCACCAGCCAGTTCGTGCGCGAGATGTATGAGGAAAGCCCCTTCCCGCGCTGGAACCAGCCGATCATCGGCTTCAATGCCTCGGTCGGACAGGTCATTCGTTCAGTGCTGCCATTACGGCGCTTGCCTGGCATCAGCGTCGACCGGCCGGATGTGCTGGTTGCCGGCTGCGGCACCGGCCAGCATGCCATTCTTGCCGCCACCAACTATGGCAATTCCCAGGTGCTGGCGGTGGACCTGAGCCGCGCCAGCCTCGCCTATGGCAAGCGCAAGACCGAGGAGCTCGGCTACAAGAATATCGAATTCGCCCAGGCCGACATTCTCAAGCTGGGGCAATTGTCGCGGCGTTTCGACATCATTGAATCCTTCGGTGTGCTGCATCACATGCGCGACCCGCTGGCCGGCCTGAAGCAGCTCGCCATGCTGCTCAAGCCCGATGGCTACATGATGCTGGGGCTCTATAGCGAAGTCGCCCGCCGCGATGTGGTGCTGTCGCGCCAGCTCATCGCCAAGCATGGCTATGCCGATACGCCCGACGACATCCGCCGCTTCCGCATCGACCTGCCGCAGCTTGACGCCGAACTCTATGCGCGCCTGCGCAAATCGCCGGCCTTCTACAACCTGCCCGATTTCCGCGACCTGGTGTTCCATCGCCAGGAGCATCGCTACTATCCGGAACAGCTCGGCGACCTGGCGCGCGATGCCGGGCTGCGTTTCCTCGGCTTCGATTTCACCGATCAGAATATCCTGCGCGACTATCTGGCAGATTACCCCGACGATCCCCAGGCGGTGAATCTCAGCCACTGGGCCGAGTATGAGCGCCGGCACCCCAACCTGTTCGCCAACTGCTTCCGCTTCTGGCTCGACAAGCGGGGCTAGCGGCGGCATCGAGCAATGCCAGACTCCGACGACCAGCCATCCGATCTCGCCCGGCTGCAGGCTGCTGCCGAAGTCGCGGCCCAGAGCGGCGATCTCGCCCAGGCAATGGCCCTGGCCCAACGCGTCATCGCCATCGATTTCCGTCAGCCGGTCAGCCATATCACGCTCGGCCAGGTGTATCTGGCGCAGGGTGAGCTTGCCGCCGCGCATCAGAGCTTCGGCACCGCCCTGGTGCTGGATCAGACGCTTATCGACGCGCATCTCGGCCTGATCCGCACCAGCATCATCGGCGGTGATCTCACGACCGCGCAAGCCTTGCTGGCCAATGCCCTGCAGTTGGCGCCAAACCATGGCGAACTGCGTTTCCAGGCCGGCCTGCTGCTGCAGCGGCTGCGCAATCCGGCTGCCGCTGTGCAGAATTTCGCCCTCGCGCTTCGCGCCGCTCCAGACAGCCCGCGCTATCGCTCGGCCTTTGCCTCGTCGCTGCAGGGCATGCAGGTAGCAAAGCCGGAGCCTGGCCTGACCGCGCTGATCCTGCCGCTGCTGGGCCAGCCCGGCATCGATCCGCGCTGGATCGCCGGCATCGTCGAGACCTCGCTGCTGCATGAGCCGCAGCTTGCCGCCCTGCTAACCGCCGACGATATCGCCCCGGCTGATCTGGCCCGGCAACTTGAAACAGATGATTTCCCCTCCTTGCAGGACAACCCGCTGCTGCTCGCCTGGCTGCAGCATGGTTTCACCGCCGAACCGCGGCTAGAACGCCTCTATACGGCCCTGCGCCGCGCTGCCCTGCCGCTGGCGGTCCGCAGCCCTGAAGCATTGACGCGGCATCGCCACTGGCTGGCGGCACTGGCCTTGCGTAACTTCCTCGCCGAATATGTCGATGCCGAAAGCACCGAGGAATTGGCGCTGCTCGCCCAACTCGATGCGCTGATCGTCGCCGATATTGCCGCCGATCAGCTGCCCGCACCTGAACGGCTGGTGCTTTACGGCTGCTATCGGCCGCTCGGCAGCCGCACCGATGCTGAACGGCTGGCGGGCTTCGCGTGGCCGGCTGCGCTCGCCGAGCTGAAACGCCGTCAGCTTGACGAACCCTTGAGCGAGCGCCGCACCGCCGCCGAATTGCCGGCCTTTACTGCCATCGACGACGCGGTGAGCCAAATAGTGCGGGAAATGTATGAGCAGAGTCCGTTCCCGCGCTGGGACCAGCCGATGCTGCCGCCGAGCCAGACCGTAGAGATGCGGCTGCGCACCGCGCTACCACGCGCCAAACTGCCACCGTTGCGCATCGAGGCGCCACGTGTGCTGATCGCTGGTTGCGGCACCGGCCTGCAGGCGATCATTGCCGCGCTGGCCTATCATCGCAGCGATGTGTTGGCGCTGGATCTGAGCCGCGCCAGCCTGGCCTATGGCAAGCGCAAGGCGGCTGAACTTGGCTTCAACACGATCCGCTTCGGCCAGGCCGATATTCTCAAGCTCGGCCAACTGACCGAGCGCTTCGATGTGATCGAATCCTTCGGCGTGCTGCATCACCTGCAGGATCCCGCCGCCGGTCTGGCGCAACTCGTGCCCCTGCTCAAACCCGGCGGCGTCATGCTGCTGGGACTTTACAGCGAAGTAGCGCGGCGCGATGTGGTGGCGGCCCGCGATCTCATCGCGCGCCATGGCTTTGGCGATACGCCAGCGGAAATCCGCCGCTTCCGCGCCGAGGTCGAACAGTTGGATCCCGCTCTCGGCGGCCGGCTGAAACGCTTCTCCGCCTTCCGCGCCATGAGCGACCTGCGCGACCTGGTATTCCATCGCCAGGAGCATCGCTACACGCCAGAGCAGCTTGGCGTCCTGATCGCTGGCTCCGGCCTGCGTTTCCTCGGCTTTGACCTGGAGCAGCCAGGCATGCTAGAGGCATATGCCTCTGCCTACCCTGACGATGCCGAATGTACCGACTTCGCCCATTGGGCCGAATTCGAGCAGCAGCATCCTTCACTATTCGCCAACTGCTTCCGCTTCTGGCTCTACAAGCCGCTGTCATGACCACCACAACACCGCAATCCCTCCGGCTGACCTGGCGCGGCGCGCTGGAAGGCGCCCGCGTTTCCGCCGGCCTGGTGCCGGGCGTGTTCATCTATGCCGTGGCTTTCGGCGTGCTGGCGCGCACGGCGGAAACCGGCCTCACCGCCGCCTTCCTGATGAGCGCTCTGGTCTTCACCGGTTCCGGCCAGGTGGTGTCGCTGCAGCTCTGGCATGCGCCCTTCCCGATCCTGGCCATGCTGGCCACCATCTTCGCCATGAATGCGCGCTACGTGCTGATGAGCGCCTCGCTGCGCCCGGCCTTGGCCGGCATGCCGACGAGTCATGCCTATGCCAGCCTGTTCATGCTCGGCGACGGCAACTGGATCATGGCAATGCGCATGCATGCCCAGGGCAATCTGGAAGGCGGCTTCCTGTTCGGCAGCGGCGCGACGCAGTATCTGGTGTGGTGCGCCGGGACGGTGCTGGGCTATCTCGCAGGCAGCCTGCTCGGCTCGCCAAAATCCCTTGGCCTCGACTTCCTGCTTACCGCCTTCTGCACCGCCATGGCGGTGGCGATGTGGAAAGGCCGCGACGATGCCTGGCCGCTGCTGGTCGGCGGCGGCAGTGCCATCCTGGCGGCGCAGGTGATTCCGGGGCAGTGGTATATCGTGATCGGCGCCATCACCGGCAGCGTGTTCGGCGCCTTCTGGAAAACCCGCAAGCCGGCGTCAGCCGATGCCTGAGGGAATGATACTTGGGCTGATTTCGACCGAAGCCCTGCTCGCCATCTTTGCCATGGCCGCGATGTCGTATTTCTGCCGCGCCAGCGGCTTCTGGATGATGCGCTTCGTCAAGCCGAGCCCCTGGGTGGAAGCCTGGCTGCAATCGATCCCGATGGCGATCATGGGCGCCATCCTGGCGCCGGTGGCGATCAAGGCCGGCTGGCCGGAAATCGGCGGCTTCGCCGCCGCCTTCCTCACCATGCGCTATACCGGCCGCGACATGGTCGGCGCGCTGGCCGGCGTCGCCGTGGTGGCGATCCTGCGCGCCGTATTGGGGTGACTACCATTTCGGCCGCTGTTCAAAAAATGGGATTCCCGCCTACGCGGGAATGACTCCAGTATTTTCTTCGTCACCCTCGCGCCGGCCCTTCGGGCCTGTGCGCCCACGAACGCTTTCAGCGTTCGCGCGCTTACAGGGGTCCCATTTCAGTTCTCAATCACACGCCCTTTGATGAAGCGTGGCCGGCGGCGGGGCCGAACAGCTTGAAGATGGCGTTGGCATTGTAGACCGGGGTATCGCCAGCGGTGAGTTCCACCGTGAGATAGCACAGCGAGCGCGTTGCCTTGACGATGCGTGGCCGTGCCTCCACCCAGGCACCCGGATTGGCCGAACTGAAGAAATTCGAGGTCATCGACACCGTGGCGCAGACGCGGCCCAGATTGGCGATGATGTATTGCCCGCAGATCGTATCGGCGAAAGCGAACAGCACGCCGCCATGCATCACGCCGTTGACGTTGCCATGATGCTCCACGGTCTTGAAGCCGTAGACGAATTCATCGCCATTGCGGCGCAGGTAGAACGGGCCGATCAGGCCGACAAAGCCGCTCTTGATGGCCAGCAGATCAAAACCCTGCGGCGGTACGAAATCATCCATTGCCCCGTTACCCACTTATGGCCTGCTACCCGCTTATGAGAAAGCCGCCTCGGCGGTCATCGCCAGCATGCCTTCATGGTCGCGGATCCACAAGGCCAGGCCGCCATCGGCGGCATCCTTGGCGCAGAGCGTGAAGCCCTGACCATCGATCACCGGGCGGCGGCCACGGAAGCTGAATCGAGCCATCGCCTGCTGCGGCCTGAGCGCGCGGGCGAAATCGCAAAGCAAGGTGGCGAGCAAAGGCCCATGCACCACCAGGCCGCCATAGCCTTCCACCTCGCGGGCATAGTCGCGGTCATAGTGAATACGATGGCCGTTGAAGGTCAGCGCCGAATAGCGGAACAGCAAGGTGGCATCGGCCAGGAAAGCCTGTTCATGCTGCTGATCCCCCGATATCGACGCGGGGGCCGGCTCGGGCACGGTCTGGCTGTTGCCATCCTCGCGATACACAATGTCATGCCGGTCGGTGACGCAGAGGCGGCCCGAGGCATCGCTGATATCCTGCCGCACGGTGACAAACACCAGGCCGCCGCTGCGGCCATGCTTCTCGCTCACCGCCTCGATCACCGCGCGGCGCGTGGCCGGCTGATCCAGCGGCAGGTCATGATGGAATTCAAGCCGGCTGCCGGCCCACATGCGGCGTGCCGGGCGGCCCCAATGGGCGCCGACATCGGGCAGGAAGCCGCCGAGCTTGGGATGGCCGTCGCGGCCCAGGCCGGAGCGCGGCGCGATTACCCAGAAGCTGAGCCAGTGGCGCAAGGGCGGCATCGCCGTGCCCGCCGTATAAGCGGCGCCATCGCGGTCGAGTGCCGCTTCCAGCGCCCGCACCGGCTCCGAGCGCAGCACATCCGTGGCGCTCTCCTCGCGCCCGATCCAGTCGGTCAGCGGCATCAGCTATGGCGGATCTTGCCGACCGCTTCGCGCAGCAGCAGGTAGACCTTGCCGATATCGGCAGTGACGAAGGCGGAAGTGAGCAATTCTTCATGCTCCACGCCCTTGGCACCGGCCAGCACGCGCTCGAATTCGGCCAGGTAGCGATCAACATAATCGCGGAATTCGTTCTCGCCCTCGTACTTGCCCTTGATCTTGTCGAGGTCGCGCTGGTCGATCAGTTTGCGGGTGAACAGGCCGCGCTCGCCCTTGTAGTAGCGGCGCCACAGGTCTTCCGACAAGTCGCGGTTCAAGAGTCGCGTGATGTCGATGGCCAGCGAGTTCAGATGCCCGGTGATGAAGGCGGCGGTCTTGAGGAACTGCTCGCCACGGAAAGCGGCGGTCGCCTTGCGCAAGGCTTCCGCTTCCACGCTGGCGGTATGCGCGGCTTCGGCCAGGGCTGCGGCATCGGCCTTGAGGCTGGCTTCGGCAGCCGCCGCCTCGCTTGCCGCCTTGGCGGCGGCCGAGGAAAGCTCCTGCGCGCGCTTCGACAGCACTTCCGCCGTCTCGGCGGCGCGCGCCGTGGCGCGGTCGGTAACGGCGGAGAATTCCGTCGCGGTGCGCGACAGGCGCTCGTTGATCTCGGCCACCTTCTCGGAAGCGCGGCCGGCGCGGGCATCCACGTCGTCGGCATGGCGGCGGAAACCATCGCTCATGCGGTCGGTCTGCTTCATCGCATCCTCGACCACGCTGGCCAGTTCGCGGGTGCGGTTGCGCAGCGTCTCGGAGGCATCGTCGATACGGCCCGAGGCAGTGCCCACCGCCAGGTTGATCTCGCGGGCACGGGCATCGAAGGTGGTGCCGACCTGGGCAACACGTGCCACCGCTTCGTCGGAGACGCGGGCGACTTCGTGGGCCTGACGGCGCAGGCTGTCGCCGATATGCGCGGTCTTGGCGGCGGCGGTATCGGAGGCTTCCGCCAGTTCCTGCACGCGGCCACGGAAGTTCTCGCGGATGGTCTCGGCCTGGCGGTTGAGTTCGCGCGCCAGATCGGTGAGCGCTTCGGCCTGATCGTGAATGGTGTCGCGCAGATCGAGCGTGCGGCCCACCACATTCTGCGCCGCGTCGGACAATTCCTCGCTGCGCGCCTTGGCGGTTTCGCCGGCCATGTCGAGATTGGCCTTGGCGCGTTCGGCGGTGGCGCCAAGCGCCTCGGCTTCGTCCTTGGCCTTGGCGCTGAGATTGACCAGCGACACGCTCTGGGCATCGGCGCGCTCGGCCAGCAGCACCATGGCCTCGGCAACGCGCTGCGACAGGTCGGAAAGATCGCGGGCACGGGCCTGGGCGGTGGAGCCTGCAAGCTGGGCTTCCATGGCGGCGCGTTCCGAACTGGCGGACAGTGCCTGGGCCTGCACCTGAGCGGATTCCGAGACCTGATGCAGGCGCTGCGCCGCGCGTTCGGCGGCGGTCTGCAATTGCAGTGCATCCTGGCCGGCGCTGTCGCCGGCGGCACGCAGGCGCTGCGCGGTGCGCTGCGCTGCCTGATCCAGGCCATCCACCTGCCCGCGCACTTCGCTGCCGGTATCGGCCAGGCGCTTAGTGATATCGCCCACTGTCTCTTCCAGCATCTCGGCGTGGCGGCGCAGCAGGCCGCCGGCCTCGCCCACCTGCTCGTGGCTGCGCTGCGTTGCCTGGGCCAGCAGCAGGTTGGCCTGGGTCATGGTCTCCTGCACGCTGGCGGCCATGGCAATGGCTTCGCGGCCGGCCTGCGCCAGACTCTCGACGCGGTGCTTGATGATCTCGTCGGCCTGGCCGGCCTTGCCCAAAGCCGAGGACGCGGCATGGTCCAGCGCCTGGGCGCGGCTCTGCATCGCATCGCCGATCTGCAAGGCCTTGTCGGCAAGCTGCTGCAGCGTGGCGGTCAGGTTGTTGCCTTCGCGGCGCAGCGTATCGCCGGCAGCGGCGAAACGCTGATCCGCCAGTTCGGCGGCATGGCCAAGCTGGTCGGTCTGATGCCGCACCAGATCGCCGGTGAGGCGCAGGCGCTGCTCGGCCTGGGTCGCGGTCTCGGCAAAGGTTTCGGCCTGGCGGCTGGCGGCAGCGGCAGCAGTCTCCAGCGCCTGGGTGCGGGTGCGCATGTCGTCGCTGGCATTGCGCAGCCGTTCGGCAACGCGGCCGCCCTGGTCGTCGAGCTGGCCGACTTCCGAACGCACCACCTCGCCGACATCGCGCAGCCGGGTGATGGCGGTGGACGTGGTCTGCTCCATCTCGCGGATACGTTCGCGCAGCACGGTGCCGGCGGCCTCCGCCGTTTCGATCGCACGCTTGGTCGCCGACTGGAAGGAGGTGGTTTCGCGGCCGAAGCTCTCGCCCGCCGTCTGGGCGCGGGTGACGGTGAGTTCGGCAGCCGAGGTGAGCTTGTGCGCGGTATCGGCAAAGCTGGAACCGATCTGCTCGGCCTGGCCGGAAGCGCGCAGCACCGCCTGCTCCAGCGCGGTGATCTTCTGCTCAAGCTGCGCCGAAATCGCCTGCGCCACTTCCGCCGCGCGCTGCACGGCGGCATCCATCAATTCGCCATGCTTGCGCGAGAGTTCATCGACGCGGTCGTTCTGGAACTGGATCGACGAGGTGATGCGGCTGATTTCCTGCGCCTTGCCCTGGAAGATGCCGCGCGCCGTCTCGACCTCGCGCACGATCACATCGGCGGCCTGCAGCAGCACCTGCGCCTGGGTGGTGACAGTGTGGCCGATGCCGGAAACCTTGGCCTCGACTTCCTGGCCGACCTGTTCGGCGGCCCTCAGCAGCACGCCCGACTGCTCCTCGAAACGGCCGGCAATGCCCTTCACGGTGCCATCGAGTTCGCCGGAAAGCTGGTCGGCCACGGCGATGATCTGCTTCTGCGCATTGCTGAGCGTGCGGCTCAGATCCTTGGCGCGTTCGGCGATGGCGGCATCGATATTCTGCACGGTGCCGACCAGCGCATCCTGCTGGCTGGCCATGGCCTGACCAAGCTGCATCACCTTGTCGGTGGCGCCCTGGGCGGCCTCTTCCATCTCGCGCGACTGGCGGCGCAAGGCATTGGCCAAAGCCGAGACGCGGCGTTCGGCTTCCGGCGTCGGATAGGTCAGGTCGAGCAGGATCTGGTGCAGCACGGCGCCCTGCTGCTTCACGGTGGTGCCGCGCCACAGATTCATCAGCGCCAGCCACAGGAAGGCCAGCGGGGCGGCAACACCGGCGATGAAGGCGCCGATCTCATGCGGCAACGCCTGCCACAGATTGCCCCAGCCGATCGAAATCTGGATGTAGCTGGCGCAGAGCGCGAGCCAGAACAGGCTGATGCCGGCCCCGATCATCACCAGCAGCCGGCGCTGGCGCTCCAGTTTCGGCAGGCCGATCAGCTCGTTGGCCTCGGCCTCCGCCCGGTCATGCGCGCCCTGCGACGCCGCCGCTTGCGCCGCCGCCGCCATGTCTGCCCGCGGATGTTTGATCAGCATGCCAGAATCTCCCCGCCATTGCCGGATTTCGGCTGCTCCATTGAAGCACCAAATCACGGCCGCGCAACAACTTGCACAGGTCTGCCTATCCTGCACCCTAGGGGGCAATGGTTAATGGCTGGTGAGCAGATGGAGTTAATGGCCGGCGGGCAGGCCGCCGGAAGGCCGATTCATTTTGGGCAACCTGCGCCTGTTTCGCCCTGTGGATAAATCCGGCAAGCCCAGCGGGCGCCACGGGTGTAACGGCTCGCCCTGGCGGTGCATTTTTCCCAAATCTTGATCTTATCCCCGGCTTTCACTGCATCCACATGACCATGATTTTGCACTGCCGAGAATGCAGCGACACGCAGTAAAATGGGCTCGCCCACGCATCGGCGTTGTGGTCAACAGGATTTTTTGCAGGAATGTTTCACACATCCTGTTGACGGTCCGTTAAGAGTGGCTACCATATCTAGTGTTCGTCGGGGATGTGCCGTGTGGGGCGCCGCGACAGCCTGAAAACCCGGAAAGCCGGTTTTTCAAGCTAAGTAGGGTGAGCGCGGCAAGGTGCACTCATCGACGGACACAAGATCTAGATTTAGTGCTGGCTGATCCAGCAAAAACGACATCGCATTTTGCGCTGGGGGGCTGATTCTGAATCGGCCAGGCGGAATTAGAAAGGGGAACCAACCGTGCTGAACACGCTGCAGACCGAACGTGGCATTCGCATCGAGATGGACCGCCAGCGCGACCGCCTGCTGACCGATTTCGGCAAGGCGACGCTGGACGACCGCTATCTGCTGCCTGGCGAGAGCTACCAGGATCTGTTCGCCCGCGTGGCCAGCCACTACGCCGACGACACCGCCCATGGCCAGCGGATGTATGACTACATCTCCAAGCTCTGGTTCATGCCGGCAACCCCGGTGCTGTCCAACGGCGGCACCAATCGCGGCCTGCCGATCTCCTGCTTCCTGAACGAAGCCAATGACAGCCTGGATGGCATCGTCGGCCTGTGGAACGAGAATGTCTGGCTGGCGGCGCGCGGCGGCGGCATCGGCAGCTACTGGGGCAACCTGCGCTCGATCGGCGAAAAGGTCGGTCAGAACGGCAAGACCTCCGGCATCATTCCGTTCATCCGCGTGATGGACAGCCTGACGCTGGCGATCAGCCAGGGCTCGCTGCGCCGCGGCTCGGCCGCCGTCTACCTGCCGGTCGACCACCCGGAAATCGAGGAATTCATCGAGATCCGCCGCCCCACCGGCGGCGACCCGAACCGCAAGGCGCTGAACCTGCATAACGGCCTGCTGATCTCGGATGCCTTCATGCGCGCCGTGGAGAAGGACGAGGAATGGGCCCTGCTCAGCCCGCATGACCGCACGGTGCAGAAGACCGTGTCGGCCCGCGCGCTGTGGATCCGCATCCTCACCGCCCGCATCGAGACCGGCGAGCCCTACATCGTCAATATCGACCATGTGAACCGCGCCCTGCCGGAGCATCACAAGCTGGCCGGCCTGCGGGTCAAGACCTCCAATCTCTGCTCCGAGATCACGCTGCCGACCGGCATCGACCAGCATGGCCAGCAGCGCACCGCCGTCTGCTGCCTGTCGTCGCTCAATCTCGAATACTTCCATGACTGGAAGGACGCGCCGAACTTCATCGAGGATTGCCTGCGCTTCCTCGACAACGTGCTGGAAGATTTCATCAAGACCGCGCCGGACAGCATGGCCCGCGCCCGCTACGCAGCGATGCGCGAGCGTTCGGTGGGCCTTGGCGTGATGGGCTTCCACTCCTTCCTGCAGGCCAATGGCGTGCCGTGGGAAAGCGTGATGGCCAAGGTGTGGAACCGCACCATCTTCAAGCATGTGAAGGAACAGGCCGACGCCGCCTCGCGTGCCCTGGCGGAAGAGCGCGGCGCCTGCCTCGATGCCGCCGAATACGGCATCATGGAGCGCTTCTCGCACAAGATCGCGATTGCACCGACCGCCTCGATCTCGATCATCGCCGGCGGCGCTTCGCCCGGCATCGAGCCGAACGTCGCCAATGCCTATACGCACAAGACGCTCTCGGGCTCCTTCAGCGTGCGCAGCCCGCATCTGGAGAAGGTGCTGGAGACCTATGGCAAGAATGACGAGGAAACCTGGTCGTCGATCACCGTCAACGACGGCTCGGTGCAGCATCTTGATTTCCTCAGCGACGACGACAAGGCGGTGTTCAAGACCGCGTTCGAACTCGACCAGCGCTGGCTGATCGAACTCGCCGCCGACCGCACGCCCTATATCTGCCAGGCGCAGAGCCTGAACATCTTCCTGCCGGCCAACGTGCATAAGCGCGATCTGCACCAGATCCACTTCCAGGCCTGGAAGAAGGGCGTCAAGAGCCTCTATTACTGCCGCTCGCTGTCGATCCAGCGCGCCGAGAAGGTTTCCGGCCAGACGGTTATTTCCGGCCAGGCGATGCCGGCAACGGCACCGGCCACGGTGATGACCATGGCGATCCCGGTGGTCGGCCGCATCAACGAAGGCGAGCGTCCGCAGGGCGAAGTGGTGGAAGCCGAACTGCCGCTGGAAATGGCCCAGGCCGGCGGCGGCCCGCGCGAGGCGGTGAATTACGAGGAATGCCTCGCCTGCCAGTAAGCAGCGGGAAACAATTTAGCAGCCGAGGCGGCCCGGAAGAAATTCCGGGCCGTTTCTTTTTGCGGCGGTCTTACCGGCTACTCATCGGCCTTATCCGGCGACTTTCATCCCAGGCCCCAATACTCTCTTAAGCGGGCCCAAGTCGATTTTGCCCGCCGCTGCATTCTGCGGAACGGCATCGCCATGGAAGCGCCGCTGTGCGTCGCACAGCACGCAATACCGGTCATCCATGCCGCCGCCGCCATCCATATCCTGCAGCAAAGTGGTGCCGATATGGCGGCCCAACTGGCGATAGGCCTCGAATTGCTTTTCCGAGAAGAACTGATCTGCCGTGGTCTCCTGAGGAAACGCCGGGTTGGCCTCGCCATAAGCCCAGCTCGTCACTGGCATCGACTTCAGGCGCGTCGGCTTGACCAGGATGAGCAAGCCCTCCAGCACCGGCAGGTCGCCCACTGCTGGATAACGTATGGCGCCAAGCGCGTAGCCCCTGTCGTTGAGCGCCGCATTCATTTCCTCCGGCGGGCCGAAATAGACCGAGACGCCGAAATCGCTGCGCGCCAGGGTGAGCGAATGGGCAAGGTCGCCGAATTGCCGCTGCTCGTCGGCGGCGGCATCGGACAGGATGATGCAGCGCACGCGGCGGCGGAACAATTCATAGAGGCCCATATTGTCGAAATGGCCGCCATCGGACACTTCGATGAAATCGCCGCCGCCCTCCGAGGCGCCGCCATGGCACAGGCTGGTGAAGCCGGGATTCCACAGGGTAGGAATTGGGCGCTGCACCTTGCCCGCCGCGTCCTTCCGCACGCGGTTCGGCGCCGGCATCCAGTAACCAAGCCGCAGGTTCAGCCAGGTCATCAGCGTGGCGATGGCGGGGCTGCGCTGCAACCCGCCGCCTTCGCCGGTATTCGGATTGGCGGCCGCGCCCGAAATCGCCACCGCCGTGATGTAGGACAACGCCCTTTCGCTCTCACCGCCGATATAGCTTTCGGAATCGATCCAGCCGGTGGCATCGCTGCCGCAGAAGAGCGGCGAGAACAGGAAGCTGTCGCCGCCGCGCTGGCACAGCAACTGTTGCTGCGCATGCACCGCCACCAGGTTGGTGTTGATCAGCGGATACAGATAGGGCTCTTCCTCTGCCCCGGCCACGGGCTTGGCCGATACCAGCGAGAAAGTGTCGGGGTCGGGATGGCCCAAGCTATCCAGCCCGATCTCGCGCGATACGGTTTCCTGCTGGCTGCGCCTGGCCAGATTGCTGAGTGCCTCGGTGAACCGCTTTTTGCCGCGCCGACGCTGCGACGGGGAATCTGTGTCGTCGCGCGATATCCAGGCGATGCCGTTGAACTCCGGCAGGAAAATCTCCATCAGTCGATCGCGGTAGAAACGGTGCATGGAGAGGAAATTCGGCCCCGGCAGACCCGGTGCCAGCCACCACACCACGAACGAACCGAGCAGCAGGATCACGGCGCCGCCAAGCGCCGCCCGCTGCATCGCCAGATCAACCGCATCCTCCACTGCCGCCACCGGCGCCCATCCCGCCGCGCCGAGTACGGTGCCGACAACCCATGAGCCGGCGGCATAGACCAGCAGCAGCAGCGCCGCCAGGATGAGTATGGCGGCACCACGCAGCGCCAGGGCGCGCTGCTTCGGATTCAATTGGCTGAAGGTGGAAATCTTGGCCGCGATACCGCCCACCGCGGCAATGATCGCGGATACCAGACTTTGGCTGGCAACATCGGTGCCGGCGCCGAAAATCGGCGCGGCGGATATGAGGCCATGCAGGGTCGGCAGCAGGGTCGCCACCAGGGCGCCGAGATAGAGTTTCAGTTCCCATCCCGACTGCACCACCACGTTCAGCCGTGTTGCGTAATCATCCTGACTGACGAAATCACGCAGGAAATAGGCAAAGGCCCAGAGCGTGGCAACGACCTGCACGACGATAAGAGCGGCCAGCCCGCCAAGGCCGGCGCGCGCCACGAAGGACGGTTCGAAACCGCAGGCACCGACCAGGCCCGCGAGTTTGGGGATGGCATCGCAGAAATGTTCGACGCCCCAGCCCACCACATAAGCCAATGCTGCCACAGCCACGAATCCCAGCAGCATCATCCAGCTATAGAACAGGAAGGAGGCGATGGCGCCGCGCATGGCATTGTAGCCCGCCGCCAACAGGTCGATGCGCTTGTTCGGCGCCAGGTAATTGGCGCGGCGGCGGATATGCGCCAGCAGCGAGTCCGCGCCGACAGGCAGATTCTTCTGTGGCGAGGGATCGAACAGGAAGTCTTTCGGATCAAGGCCGGTGACATGGCGGCCCCAGTTCAGTGCCGCGCCGGCATAGCCGCCGCCGGAAACGGTGGAGAGATATTTGAACGCCCGCAACGCATCCGCCTTGGCGAAAGCCTGCAGCAGGCCGAGGGCGAAAGACGCCGAACGGATACCGCCGCCCGAGAGCGCCAGGGCGCCGATCTCGGCCCCCGGCTTGATTTGCAGCAATTCCGCTTCCTGGCGCAGGAACTCTTCCGCGCCACACCGCGCCAGACTTTCGCTGTCCGTCATGCTCGCCCCCATGCCGCACCGGCCTCCCCTCAGGCCGGAACAGCATTATTCTGGGACGTTTTTCTATTTAATAAACCAAAAAATAGTATTTCTTATTGTATATACACGCCAATGGCTTAGCCTTTGGGCTCGAATTTCAGCGCCACGCCATTCATGCAATAGCGGTCGCCGGTCGGCTGTGGGCCGTCCGGAAACACGTGGCCGAGATGGCCGCCGCATTTGGCGCAGAGCACTTCCGTGCGGCGCATGAAATGGCTGTTGTCTTCCTCTGTCGCCACCGCGCCGTCCTTGGCCTGGTAGAAGCTCGGCCAGCCGCAGCCGCTATCGAACTTGGTATCGGAGTCAAACAGCACCGAGCCGCAGCCGGCGCAGAGGAACTGGCCGGCGCGTTTCTCATGGTTGAGCGGGCTGGTATAGGGCCGCTCGGTCGCGGCATGGCGCAGCACCTGATAGGCGGCGGCATCCAGCCGCTTGCGCCACTCCGCATCCTCAAGCTGGATCGGAAAGGATTTCTTGGTCTGCTCGGCCATCGGCGCCCTCCTGCTATGCGGAGCATATAGGGCGCCGAGGCGCGGCGTTAAGGGCCTCGGCTCCGGCCTCAGCTTTCTGGCTCATCCTCGCCCCAGCTACGCCAGAGGCCGAGGATCGACACCGCCATCAGCGCCAGGCCGAAGCCGAGGTGCGGCAGGGTTGCCTGCGGCACGCGGTAGAAGCTGAGCAGCCAGGGCGCCAGCACCAGCCAGGCGCCGAGGCCAAGCGTGATCCAGCCTTCCCAGCGATCCTGCAGGGTGAGCGTGAGGCCGGCCAGCGCGAAGACCAGCATGCCGATGATGACGCTGTTCATGGTGGCGCCGCCAAGCCCGGTGAAGCCGAAGCTCCAGGGCGAGAGGCCGATGGCCACGCCCAGGGCCAGCATTGCCCAGGCCTCCCAAGGCAGGCGTGCCTTGCGCGGCGGCGTGTGATGCAGCCCGATGCCGCGATGGTCGAAGCGATGAGGGAAGGAATGCAGTTTCGATAGCTGGCCCATGACGCACCTCCAGATGCAACATCCCGGAGGGATACTTCCCTCAGGGTCTGGCCTTAAGGCTCGGCCTCAAGGTCTGGCAGTGCGGTGGCGGCTCCCCCAGCCGCGCCCCGCGAGCGCTGCCGGTGCAGGAGATATGACTCCCGATCACGGCAAAATCGTGGTGCAGGCGTGACTTGTTCGTGAGCGGGGAGCCTCTCGCTGCCAGGCTGGCCGCCGACTTGTGATGGCCGTCATCAAAATTTAGCTTGTTCAAAATTAAATTGTGCGCTATTAATTATCCCGTCAGACAGCAACGGCCCTTGAACCGGGGGCCACCCAACAGGAGACCGACCATGACCCCGCTTTACACCACCACTGCCACCGCCACCGGCGGCCGCTCCGGCCGCGTCACCTCGGCCGACGGCATCATCGACATGACGCTGGCGATGCCGAAGGAACTCGGCGGCCCGGGCAATGCCGCCAACCCGGAAACCTTCTTCGCCTCGGGCTACGCCGCCTGCTTCCAGGGCGCGCTGGGCCTGGTCGCCCGCGGCAAGGGCGTGACCCTGCCGGCCGGCAACACCGTCACCGTGACCATCGGCATCGGCAAGGATGAGACCAGCTTCGGCCTGAACGCCGCCATCGTGGTGCATCTGCCGGGCCTGGACCAGGCCACCGCCGACGCGCTCGCCCATGCCGCGCATCAGGTCTGCCCGTATTCCAAGGCGACCCGTGGCAATATCGACGCCACCGTGAAGGCGACGGTCTAAGTCCCATTCCGATCCACGATACCGCGCCGGGCTTCTTGCGGAGCCCGGCGCCAATCGGGGAGGCTATAGCCATGTCCGCCGATTCCAATCTCAAGCTCGACGCCCAGCTCTGCTTCGCGCTCTATGCCGCGTCGAACGCCATGACCCGGCTCTACCGCGACAAGCTGGAACCGCTCGGCCTCACCTATCCGCAGTATCTGGTGCTGCTGGTGCTGTGGGAGCAGGACGGGCTGCCCGGCCCCGGCCTCACCGTGAAGCAGCTCGGCGAACGGCTGCATCTCGATTCCGGCACCCTCACCCCGATGCTCAAGCGCATGGAAATTGCCGGCCTGCTGACCCGCCAGCGCGACGGCCAGGACGAGCGCCTGGTGCGCATTGCCCTCACCCAGGCGGGCCGCGACCTGAAAACCGGCGTGGCGGCGATGAAAGAGGGGCTTTCCTGCCTGCTGCCGCTGCCCGGCCGCGACATTGCCCGGCTGCGCACCGAATTACAGGGACTTGCCGCTGCCTTGCACAGCCTGCCCCCTGGGTAGTCCCCCGGGTAATCCACAGGCTTATCCGCAAGATTTTGCGGAAATACTACTCTACCACACTATATGTTGCGTCTCGCAGCCGGCTTCGCTAGTCTCCCCCAGCACACGCTGTCACGGGGATTCCATCATGCCGCTTCTCGACGCCAAACCGGTCTACAAGCCCTTCCAGTATCCTTGGGCGTATGAGGCCTGGATGACGCAGCAGCGCGTGCATTGGCTGCCCGAGGAAGTGCCGCTGGCCGATGACGTGAAGGACTGGCAGAAGAAGCTCACCCCGGGCGAGAAGAACCTGCTGACGCAGATCTTCCGTTTCTTCACCCAGGCCGATGTGGAAGTCTCGAACTGCTACATGAAGCATTACGCGCGGGTGTTCAAACCCACCGAAGTGCAGATGATGCTGGCCGCCTTCGCCAACATGGAGACGGTGCATATCGCCGCCTATTCGCACCTGCTCGATACCATCGGCATGCCCGAAGAAGAATACTCGGCCTTCCTCCGCTACAAGGAGATGAAGGACAAGTACGACTACATGCAGCAGTTCGGCGTCGAGACCAAGGCGGATATCGCCAAGACGCTGGCGGTGTTCGGCGCCTTCACCGAAGGCCTGCAGCTTTTCGCGTCCTTCGCCATCCTGCTGAACTTCCCGCGCTTCAACAAGATGAAGGGCATGGGCCAGATCGTGTCGTGGTCGGTGCGCGACGAAACGCTGCACACCAACTCGATCATCCGCCTGTTCCGCACCTTCGTTGAGGAAAACCCGGAAGTCTGGACCGAGGAATTCCAGCGCGAGCTTTATGTCGCCTGCTCCACCATCGTCGATCACGAGGATGCCTTCATCGACCTCGCCTTCGAACTCGGCGGCGTGCAGGGCCTCTCCGCCGACGACGTGAAGAACTACATCCGCTGGACCGCCGACCGCCGCCTGCTGCAGCTCAACCTGCAGCCGATGTACCGCATCGCCAAGAATCCGCTGCCCTGGCTGGATGCGATCCTCAACGGCGTCGAGCACACCAACTTCTTCGAGAACCGCGCCACGGAATATTCCAAGGCCTCGACCCAGGGCTCCTGGGAAGACGCTTTCGCGTAAAAAGCGGCTGGCGCATTGATAAAACGAAGGGCGGCTGCCACACAGCCGCCCTTTCTTTTTCTCTTTCGTTGTCATTCCCGCGCCAGCGGGAATCCCATTTCACGTCGCGTAACCTCACTTGCCGCCGGCTGGCCGGGCGCGCATACTGGCGCCATGACCACGCTGGAACTCTCGCCCCGCATCGCCGCCCGCATCCGCCGCAAGCTGCGCAACGGGGCCTACGCCGATGCCGACAGCGTGGTGGCCGAGGCGCTGCGCCTGCTGGATGAGCGGGACAAGCTGGAAAAGCGCGACGTGGCGCTGGGCTTTGAGCAATTACGCAAGGGCGCTGTATCCAAGCGCTCGATGGAAGACATCATCTCCCTGGCCAATAAGCGCCATGCCCGGAAGTCGCAGCCGAAACCCTAGGCGCAGCGCAACGATCCGATATAGCCGCGCGGCTGAGCGGGATTTACTCGGTATTTGGGATTTCATCAGCGCGCAGAGCGGCACGGCCCAGGCCGATGCAGTGTTGCGGCGGATCGAAAATGCACTCAGGCGCCTGGAACGCTTCCCCCATCTCGGGCGCTCCCGTCCTGAATACGGCCCGAATGCCCGCAGCGCCGTGCAGGAAAGCTGGATCATCTACTATGATCTGATCCGGGAGAAACGCTCGATCCTGGTTGCCCGTATCCTGCATGCAGCCCGCGATCAGGCCGCTGTGCTGGAGCAAGGCAAAGTCTAAGCCAGAATATCCACCGCGCGGCGGCGCAGCACTCGTACACTGCACAGGACAATATCAACACCCAGCTACAGAATAACGCCTTGCCTGTATGCCAGCTTAGCCAAGCCTCGCAGCAAACCTTTTGCGTGGGAATGCGGAAAACTATGTATCAGGCTTATGTGATCGCAAACCACTCTGCAGGCAAGCAGGCCAACGCAATCATAGTGCTCCCACCGACTTAGCTGACGGCTAGATTCGACATGCAACTCCCGAAACTCAGGCTTGGGACCATAATTCCGGATGATGGCGTCTGCGCCGTAGAATCGCGCCACAATGGCTTTAATATGGTAGACTTCCACATCACTGAAAGGATAAGGCGTTTCCGGCGGCAAGGGTGGCTTTGCCTTCGGCACTGCGATGGACCGCCTTACGCCAAAATATCCACGGCCCGGCGGCGCTGTTCCAGTTCGGTGCGCAGGCTGACGCCGACAGTGGCCTGCTGGAGCTGGGCCTGGGCGAAAAGCTGGGCGGCGGCGGCCATGGCGTCGGCATCCAGGCCGCCCTCGGCGACGAGCTTCACCGCCTTGGTCAGGCGGGCTTCGGCCTGACTGAAGGCCGTGAGGCTGGATCCTATGCTGTCGATCATGGCGCCAGGATAATCCGCCGCCGCGCCTGGCTCAAGTTGTTCTTGACCACTTTATGTTCTTGTTATATTCTTAATTACACCTCACCCTGCATACTCGATTAGGTGGGGCTGGCTGCCGGCCTTTCGCCGGTCGGCGCGCTTTGTCGTGCCGGGCAGGCCGGTAGAGCCCGGAAAAAGCCTTGTGACAAAATCGCCGGAATGTCCGGGAACAAACGGGAGTAAGTGGGAAGCGAAACGAAGCCTGGCGAAGCAGCATGACGCGCCCGCGATGTTCTGCTATTTCACCGCCAAGCAGCCACCAGAACAAACTAGCCGCCTCCAACGATTGGCAGATGGAGAAAAGCCCGCCATGGCCCCAAGCCAGAGCCCGAACCAGAGTCCGCCCCCGCCCGCCTCTGCCACCGCTGCCTCCCCCGGTCCCTCGGCCAGCCCGGTTCTCGCGCTGCTGCCCATCCCCATCGATGCCTGGCGCCAGGGCAATACCGGCATTCCCTTCGCGCATCGCCTCGACTCCGGCAAGCCCGGCCCCAGCGTCACCATCACCGCGCTGATCCATGGCAACGAGGTCTGCGGTGCCCATGCGCTGGACCTGCTGCTGCGCAGTGGCTTCCGCCCGCTGGTGGGCAAGCTGACGCTGATCTTCTGCAACATCGCCGCCTATATGCGCTTCGATCCGCAGGAGCCGACCGCCTCGCGCTTCGTGGATGAGGACATGAACCGCGTTTGGAGCGAGGATGTGCTGCGCTCAAGCCGCAGTTCGGTGGAGCTGGAACGCGCCCGCGAGATCGAGCCGCTGATCCGCGACACGGATTTGCTCCTGGATATCCATTCGATGCAGACGCCCTCGCCGGCGCTGATGCTCTCGGGGCCGCTGCCCAAGGGCCGTGAGCTTGCCCGCGCCGTCGGGGTGCCGAATTTCGTCGTCGCCGATGAGGGCCACAAGGCCGGCAAGCGCATGCGCGATTATGGCGATTTCAGCAATCCGACCAGCGCCAAGAACGCGCTGCTGGTGGAATGCGGCCAGCATTGGGCCGCCGACAGCCGGCCGATGGCGATTGAAACCATGCTGCGTTTCCTGAAAGCCGCCGGCCAGGCCGATGATGCATTTTTGGCTCAGCATGGCGTGGCACCGATGCCGGCGCAGACGCAGCATTTCGTCGAAGTGACCGATGCCGTCACCATCGAGAGCAACGAATTCCGCTTCATCGGCGAATTCACCGGCCTGGAAAGCATCGCGCAGGCTGGCACCGCCATCGCCCAGGATGGCCCGGTGACGATCCGCACGCCCTATGACGATTGCGTGCTGATCATGCCGACGCGGCGGCTGAAAGCGGGCCAGACCGCGGTGCGGCTCGGCCGGCGGCTCTCGGCCTAAGCCAGCTTGATCCCGTGGCAATAGCCCGCCCCACCCCGCAACTGACGCCCAGGCTGATCGCCGCCACGGCCTTCACGCTCGGCGTCGGCGCAGTGGGCGGTGCGCTGTTCCTGTGGCTGCGCGTGCCGCTGGCCTGGATGCTCGGCGCCATGTGCTTCGTGGCGCCGCTGGCGCTGTTCGGGCGGCCGAAGCGGCTGCCGGTGTTTGTCGACATGCGGCTGCGCGAGCTGATGGTCACGGTGCTCGGCGTCATGCTCGGCTCGGCCTTCACGCCGGAAATGCTGCGGCATTGGAGCGAATGGCTCGGCCTGATGGCGCTGATGCTGGTCTATGTGCCGATCGCTACGGCGGTCTGCTACTGGGTGTTCCGCAAGGGCGGCAACCTCGATCCGGTGACCAGCTATTTCGCCGCCACGCCGGGCGGCTTGCAGGAAATGACCATGGTGGGCGAAGCCATGGGCGGCAATGCGCGCTCCATCGTGCTGTGCCATGCCATCCGCATCTTCGTCACGGTGATGACGATTCCCTTCTACTTCCGCCTCGTCGAAGGCTTCTATGTGCCGCCGATGACGCCCGGCCCCGGCGTCAGCGCCATGGCCCTTGATGACGGCCTGCTGCTGGTCGGCTGCGGCCTGGTCGGCTGGGCACTGGCGCGGCGGCTGAAGCTGCCGGCCTCGCAATTGCTTGGGCCGATGATCTGCTCGGCTTTCGTGCATCTGATGGGCTGGTCGGCGGCCAAGCCGCCGCCGGAAATCGTCGCCATCGCTCAAGTCGTGGTCGGCTGCTCGCTCGGCTGCCGCTTCGCCGGCACGGCTTTGCGCGAAGTCGGGCGGCTGGCCAAGCTGGCGCTGATCTCGACGCTGGTGATGATCGCGCTGGCGGTCGGGCTCACCACGCTGGCCGCCGGGCCGCTCGGCTTCTCGCGCGAAACCCTGATCCTGGTGCTGGCGCCGGGTGGGCTCGCGGAAATGAGCCTTGTGGCGCTGGCGCTTGGCGTCGAGGTCGCCATCGTTTCCTCGATGCACGTGTTCCGCATCATGGTGGTGGTGGTGCTGGCACCGCAGGCATTCCGCCTGTTCAAGCTGAAGGCAGATTAGCGCCCAGGTCTTTTACTGCCTAGGCGCGGGCCAGGATGAACAGCCGGCGGAACGGAAACAGCGTGCTGCCATTGGCTTCCTTCGGGTAGGCTTTCGCGATGCGGGCGCGGTAATCGGCTTCGAAAGCGGCGCGCTCCTCGCCCGCCAGCGCATCCAGCAGCGGCTTCAGCGCAGAGCCCTTGGTGAATTCCGCCACCGGATTCTCGCCCGTCAGCACCTGGGTATATTCGGTTTCCCAGATATGCAGCTCGGCCACCTTGTCGTGCAGCAAACGCCAGTAGAAACCCGGCTCGGAAACCGGGTTGCGCCGCAGCAACGGCAGCAGCTTCGGCGCCCAGGGGCCAGCCTCGGCGGCGGCCAGGATATTGGTATGGGACGGGGCGGCGAAATTGCGCGGCATCTGCACCGCCATGTAGCCGCCGGGCTTCACGGTCTTGAGCAAGCTCGGAAACAACGTCTCATGGCTGCCAAGCCAATGCAGCGCGGCGTTGGAATAAAGCAGGGCCACCGGCTCAGCCGGCCGCCACTCGGCGAATGACGCCTCAACATAGCTGGCTTGCGGGTATTGCGCGCGCGCCTTGGCCAGCATTTCCGGGGAAGAATCGACGCCGGTAATTTTCGCGTCCGGCCAGCGGGCCAGGAACAGCGGCGTCAGGTTGCCGGCGCCGCAGCCCATATCCACAACACTGGCCGGGCTGGCGAGCGGCACGCGCTGCAACAGGTCGATGGCGGGCTGCAGGCGTTCGCCGGCAAATTTCAGGTATTGCGTCGGGTCCCAGGTCATGCCACTAGCGTACTAGAGGAAACGGTTTCGCCAAGGGATTTCGGGATGAATTCTTCTCAAGCTGCCATCACTTTCGATCAACCCATGCAGCTTACCGGCATGCGCGTGCTGCCCGAGCATATCGATGCCAACGGGCATATGAATGTCGGCTATTACAACGTGATCTTCGATCAGGCGCTGGACAAGCTGTTCGTGCCGTTCGACCTCGACTGGAGCTACGTGCAGCGCACCAACCTCTCCACCTTTGTGCTGGAGACCCATGTCTGCTATCTGCAAGAGGTAGTGGAAGGCGATGAGCTGCGCTTCAGCTTCCAGCTCCTTGGCGCCGATGCCAAGCGGCTGCATTACTTCATCGCCATGCATCACGCCGAGAAAGGCTATCTCGCCGCGACATCCGAGCAGGTGCTGGTGCATGTCGATCTCGGCACGCGGCGCTCGACGCCCTTCCTGCCCGAGCATCAGGACTTGTTCAGCAAAATGCTCGAAGGCCATGCCAAACTGCCCAAGCCGGAACAGGCCGGCCGCAGCCTGGGGCTGACGAAGAAATAACCCTAGAGCTTGATCTCGACTTCGACGAAGGCCATCGGCGCGCTGCCGGCGTTGATCACGTCATGCGCCACGCCCTTGGGCCGCGAGTAGCTGCCGCCCGCCTGCATCTCGACAATGCTTTCCGCACCATCGGCGCCGATGATCTTCAGCCGCGCATCGGTGAGATAGGTCACCACATAGGGATATTCATGCACATGGTGGCCGGTGGCGGCGCCCGGCGCGAAATCCCAGCGCGTCACCCGCACGCGCTCATCATCCACCTGCTGGGTCGGTACGGCTTGCGGCATGGCAGTCTCCTGGGCTTTGTTCAAACCAGATAAGCGGGGTTCAAACCGGATCGGCGGGCTTCTTCTGGCGCTGCGCATAAGGCGGCCGCTTTGGCCGGCCCAGCGCCAGCGCCTTGATCATGCCGCGCAAGGTCTGCACTTCCTGCGCCGCCATCGGGATGCGCTGCAGCAGGTTACGCAGGTTGCGCAGGATGGCCGCCTTCTTCGGCGCGATATTGTGGAAGAAGCCGGCTTCCTCCAGTTCCTCGGCGAAGTGGCGGTAAAGCCCCTCCACTTCCTCCTGGCTGGCCCAGCCGCCATAGGCGTTGTCGAGCACCAGAGGCGCCGTGGTATCCGCTGCCGTGAACCATTCATAGCCGATCAGCAGCACGGCTTGCGCCAGGTTCAGCGACGAGAAACCGGGATTGAGCGGCACGCTGATCGCCACATCGGCCAGAGCCACATGGTCGTTATCGAGTCCGGTGCGTTCCGGGCCGAACAGAATGCCGACGCGGCGGCCCTCCGCCATGTCGGCACGTATCATCGCCGCCGCCTCGCGCGGCGTCGCCACCGGCTTCATCATGTCGCGGTGCCGCGCCGTGGTGGCATAGATGCGGTGCATGTCGGCCACCGCATCGGGTACGGTCTTGAACAGGCTGACCGCATCCAGCACCGGATCGGCACGGCTCGCCAGCACATAGGCCGCCGGGTTGGGCCAGCCATCGCGCGGATTCACCAGGCGCATCTCGGTGAGCGCACAATTCAGCATGGCGCGCGCCGCCGCGCCGATATTCTCGCCAAGCTGCGGCTCCACCAGGATCACCGCCGGGCCGCGATGCAGCGGCCCCGGCGGTGCCAGGTCTCCCAGTTTCGGCCGATGCGTGCCGGCCATTGCTTCAGAGGCGTGAAGCGGGTGCGCCGTCGCGCAGCAGCTTCCAGTTGATGCTATCCATCAGCGCCACGAAAGCCGCATCGACGATATTCGGCGACACGCCCACCGTGGCCCAGCGGTTGCCCTGGCCATCAGCGCTCTCGATCATCACGCGCGTGGTCGCCTCGGTGCCGCCATTGAGGATACGCACCTTGAAATCGACCAGCCGCAGATCATCGAGATAGCTCTGGAAACGGCCCAGATCCTTGCGCAGGGCATGGTCCAGCGCGTTGACCGGGCCGTTGCCTTCCGCCACCGAGAACAGGGTCTCGCCATCCACGTTCAGCTTCACCGTGGCTTCCGACACGGTGACGAGTTCGCCCTTGGCATTGAAACGCCGCTCCACCATGACGCGGAAACTGCGCACGCGGAAATATTCCGGCAACTGTCCCAACGCGCGCCGCGCCAGCATCTCGAAGCTGGCCTCGGCGCCATCATAGGAATAGCCCTCGGACTCGCGCTGCTTCACTTCTTCGAGCAGGCTGCCAAGGCGCGGATCGGCGGCATCATAGGGAATGCCAGCCTCGTCCAGCCGCACCAGCAGATTCGAGCGCCCGGCCTGGTCCGACATCACCACATGGCGGCGATTGCCGACGGTTTCCGGCGGCACATGCTCGTAGGTCTTGGGGTCCTTCATCACCGCCGAGACATGCAGGCCGCCCTTATGCGCGAAGGCCGAGGCACCGACATAGGCGGCGTGGCGGTTCGGCGCCCGGTTCAGCAACTCGTCCAGCACGCGGGAAGTAGCCGTGAGATGGGTCAGGTCCTGCTCGCTCAGGCCGATATCGACATGCTCGGCGAACCAGGGCTTGAGCATCAGCGACGGGATCAAGGCGATCAGGTTGGCATTGCCGCAGCGTTCGCCAAGCCCGTTCAGCGTGCCCTGCACCTGGCGCACACCGGCTTTCACGGCGGCCAGCGTGTTGGCCACCGCGTTCTCGGTGTCGTTATGGGTGTGGATGCCAAGGCGGCTGCCATCACCAAGCTTCTGCACCACTTCGCCGACGATGCGCTCGACCTCGTAGGGCATGGTGCCGCCATTGGTGTCGCACAGCACCGCCCAGCGCGCACCGGCATCCAGCGCGGCCCGAAGGCAATCCAGCGCGAAGCCGGGATTGGCCTTATAGCCATCGAAGAAATGCTCGGCGTCATACATCGCCTCGCCGAAACGGGCATGGGCGGCAGCGATGCTGTCGGCGATCAGTTCGATATTCTCACTGAGCGGAATGCCGAGCGCGATATCGACCTGGAAATCCCACGACTTGCCAACCAGACAGGCGGCATCGGCCTGGGCATTGAAGATCGCGGCGAGGCCGGGATCGTTGGCTGCCGAGCGACCGGGCCGCTTGGTCATGCCGAACGCCACGAACTTCGCCCGCTTCAAAGCCGGCTTGGCGGCGAAGAATTCGGTGTCGGTGGGGTTGGCGCCCGGCCAGCCGCCTTCGATATAGGCGACACCGAGTTTGTCCAGCGCCTTGGCGATGCTGCGCTTGTCCTGGGTGGAGAAATCCACGCCCTGGGTCTGGGCGCCATCGCGCAACGTGGTGTCGAAGAGGTAAACGCGGTCCTTGGTCATGATGGGGTCGGGTCCCGGAATGCATTCGTAATCGGATAGCGACGATCACGACCGAAATTCCGGGCCGTGATCTTCACACCGGGCGGCGCCTGGCGGCGCTTGTATTCCGCGATGTACAGCAAATGCTGCACGCGGCGCACCACCGCTTCAGGCTGTCCGCTGGCCACGATCTCAGCGACGGAGAGTTCCCGCTCCACCAGCATTTCCAGGATCGCATCAAGCTGCTCATAGGGTGGCAGGCTGTCCTGGTCGGTCTGGTCCTCGCGGAGTTCCGCGCTGGGTGGCCTGGTGATAATTCGTTCCGGTATCACCCGGCCTTCCGGCCCCATCGCGTCCATTGGAATATGCTGGTTGCGCCAGCGCGACAGCTCGAAGACGGTCATCTTGTACACGTCCTTGAGCACGGAATAGCCGCCGCACATGTCGCCATAAAGCGTGGCATAGCCGACGCTCATTTCCGACTTGTTGCCGGTGGTCAGCACCATATGGCCGAACTTGTTGCTCAAGGCCATCAGCGTCACGCCACGGATGCGGCTTTGCAGATTCTCTTCCGTCAGGTCGCTGTTGCGGCCTGCGAAGGCCGGCGCCAGCATTTCACTGAATGCAGCAACACCGGGTTCGATGGGAATAGTCTCGTAGGTGCAGCCGAGCGCACGCGCACATTCGGCGGCATCATCCAGGCTGATCTGCGCCGTGTAGCGCGAGGGCAGCATCACGCAGCGCACGCGGTCGGCGCCCAGCGCATCCACCGCCACAGCAGCGGAAAGCGCGCTGTCGATACCGCCCGAGAGGCCCAGCACCACACCGGGAAAGCGGTTGGCGTTCACATAATCGCGCAAACCCAGCACCATGGCGCCATAGATCGCGGCCAGGCGGTCGAGCGGCTTGGCAATCGTGCCCTTGGCGCAAGCCCAACCCTCGCCCTCGCGGCGCCAGTCGGTGATTGCGATGTCTTCGACGAATTCCGGCTGGCGCAGCGCCATGCTGCGGTCGGCATTAAGCACGAAGGAGGCGCCGTCGAAGACCAGTTCATCCTGGCCGCCGACACGGTTGAGATAGATCAGCGGCAGGCCGGTCTCGACCACGCGGGCAACGCCCAGCGTCAGGCGCTGGTCCCATTTGCCGGCCTCGAAGGGCGAGCCGTTCGGCACGATCAGCAATTCGGCGCCGGTCTCGGCCAGGCATTCGGCCACATCCGCCGACCACATATCCTCGCAGATCATGACGCCGAGCCGCACGCCGCGGAACACCATCGGGCCGGGCAGCGGCCCGGCGGCAAAGACGCGCTTCTCGTCGAACACGCCATAATTCGGCAGGTCATATTTATAGCGCACCGCCACGATCTCGCCGCCATCCAGCAGCATCGCGGCATTGTAGAGCTTGCCGCCATCCACCCAGGGCGACGACACCAGCAGGCCCGGCCCGCCATCCTTGGTCTGTGCCGCCAGCGCCCGCACCGCCTGCTCGCATTCCCGCTGCACCGCCGGGCGCAGCACCAGGTCCTCCGGCGGATAGCCGATGATGCACAGCTCCGGCAGCACCACCAGGTCCGCCCCCTTGGCGGCAGCCTCCGCCCGCGCCGTCTCGATACGGCGGCGGTTGCCGGCGATGTCCCCCATCACGGCATTGGTCTGGGCCAGGGCGATTTTCAGGGAATTTGTCATGGTGCTAGACACTTAACGCCACGACAGGCTTACCGCAATGCCCGGCTTGGGGTAGTCTGTCCGACAAATCGACCAGGGAGGAAATCATGGCCAAGAACCTGAATGTTCTGATGAAGCAGCATCCCACGGGCTGGGTGACGGAAGCCGATTTCGAGGTGGCGGAACGCCCGATCCCCACCCCCGGCCCCGGCCAGTTGCTGGTGCGCAACATCTGGCTGTCGCTGGATCCCTATATGCGCGGCGTGATGGACCCAGGCCGCTCGTACTTGGCCAAGATCCAGCCCGGCGACCCGATGATCGGCGGCACGGTCGGCGAGGTGATGCAATCCGACAACCCGAAATTCCCGGTCGGAAGCTATGTGGTGGGCAATCTCGGCTGGCGCGGCTATGGCGTCACCGACGGCACCGGCCTGGTGCAGATCGACCCGCGCATCGCGCCGCTTTCCACCTGGCTCGGCGTGCTGGGCATGCCTGGCGTGACGGCGCATTACGGCCTGATGCAGATCGGCAAGCCGAAGGAAGGCGAGACCGTGGTGGTTTCCGCCGCTTCCGGCGCGGTCGGTGGCACAGTGGGCCAGATCGCCAAGATCAAGGGCTGCCGCGTTGTCGGCATCGCCGGCGGCAAGGCCAAGTGCGACTATGTGGTGAACGAACTCGGCTTCGATGCCTGCATCGACTACAAGGCGCCCGACATGGAAGCCGCCTTCCGCGACGCGACGCCGAAGCGCGTTGATGTCTATTTCGAGAATGTCGGCGGCAAGATCATGGAAATGGTGTTTGGCCGGCTCAACACCTTCGCCCGTGTGCCGCTCTGCGGCATCATCAGCCAGTATAATCTCACCGAGCCGGAAGGCTTCACCGGCATGCGCCACATGCTGGTGAACCGCGCCACCGTCACCGGCTTCATCATCTCCGACCACATGCCCTACTGGCCGGGCGCGATCCAGGAGATGGCCGGCTGGATCAAGGCCGGCAAGCTGAAATACAAGGAAGACATCGCCGAAGGTCTGGAAGCCGCACCGGCTGCCTTCGTCGGCATGCTGGCGGGCAAGAATTTCGGCAAGCAGCTTGTGCGCATCGGGCCGGATAAGCTGTAATCAGCCCAAGAAAGTCATACGGAGGAAACCCATGCTTACCCGTCGCCATTTCGTCCAGGCGGGCGCCGCCACGGCTGCCGTCACCGCCCTGCCCGGCCTCTCGCGCGCTCAAACCTGGAATCCGACCCAGACCGTCACCATGGTGGTGCCTTATCCGGCTGGCGGCCCGACCGACGCGCTCGCCCGCCTGGTGGGCCAGGAAATCGCCAAGGATCTCGGCCAGCAGGTGATCGTCGAGAACGTGCCCGGGGGCGCCGGTGCCATCGGCACGGTGAAAGTGGCGCGCGGCCCGGCGGATGGCCATATGCTGCTCGCCTCCACCAACCAGACCCATGCCACCAACATCTCGCTGCTGCCCAATGGCGGCGGCTATGATCCGGTGAAGGATTTCGCGCCCATCGCGCTGCTGGCCGATCTGCAGCATATCCTGGTGGTGAAGAACGACCTGCCGGTGAAAAACTTCGCCGAGTTCCTGGCCCTGGCCAAGGCGCAGCCCGGCAAGCTGAATTGCGGCTCCACCGGCCCGGGCTCGGCGTCGCATCTGGCGCTCGAATTGTTCAAGGCCAAGGCTGGCGTCGACCTCACCCATGTTGCCTACAAGGGTTCGGCGCCGTTGCTGCAGGACCTGCTCGGCGGCCATGTCGATTGCAGCTTCGCCACCACGCCCACGGTGCTCGGCCAGGTGCAGACCGGTAAGCTGCGCGCCATCGCCGTGGCCTCGCCGAACCGCTCGCCGCATCTGCCCGAACTGCCGACCATCGCCCAGGGTGGCGTGGCCGGCGTGGAAGCCGATGCCTGGCTCGCCATCTTCGCCCCGGCCGCGACGCCGGCCGCGGCGCTGGCACGCTATCGCGGCCTGGTGCTGGAAGCGATGAAGAAGGACAGCGTGCGCGAAACCTTCACCAAGCAGGGCATGACGGTGAATGTGCGCGATGCCGACAACTTCGCCAAATTCCAGCAGGAAGACATCAAGCGCTGGGCCGAGGTGATCCGCGTCGCCAATGTTAAGGCTGAGTAACGCCGGCTAACCGCCATCAAGGGCGCCTCGCGAAGCCATGATCGCGAGGCGCCACCACTCCCGCTACAGAAAAACACCGGCAGACCACCCCCGGTTGCGGTCGGTTTTCGTCTTGGGATTAGCGATAAATAGCTGCGTCCAACTGGCATTGACGCGGTATATAGGGCCGTGAGCCCCGCCGATCCTTTAATTTCCCATGTCGACCATCAAATCACCCGCTTCTGAAAGCCTGGGGCTTTCGCAAGTGGGCCCCATGCATCGTCTAGCCGACCGCCTGCGCCGTCATCATGCCGGCCAGATCATCACGCTGCTCGATCTCTCCGCGATCCCAAACATCCATAGCCGCATCATGTTTCGCAGCATGGCGCGGTTTATCGAAGAGCATACCGTTGGCGAGCCGATTGATGCGCTTCCTCTGGCACGCAATATCCTGATTCTGCTAAGCGCGCGGGATGTGGCGCCGCGTCTGAAAGAGCGATTGGAGAATCTGAGCCTGCGGCTGCAGGAACAGCGCCTCGGCTCGCTGCGGCTGCGCCAGTTCGATGTCGACGGCCAGGCCGACCTGTTCATAGACATCACGCGACAATTGATGGAGCAGGCGCCGGCGCCACCCTCCAACCGCATCATTCCGCTGCGAGACGAACCGCCGCCGGATTTCCTGTCGCTCAATCATGTGATCGATCTGCACCGCATACTCGGCCAGGCCGACCTCGCCAACCAATGCCGCCGGCAAACGATCTGGCAGCTCGAGCACGGGCAAACGCCCAGGGCCATCGCTGACGAAATCTGGGTGTCGATCAGCGTGATGGAGCAGATTACCGGCCTGCCCCTGCGCAACAATTTGTGGCTCTTCGGCAAGACCACCGAATTGCTGGATCAACGCATGATCGCGCTGATGCTGAGCGAGCAGAACAGCCTGCGGCGGCCACTATCCATCAACCTGCATCTTTCCAGCGTGATCAGCACCAACTTCGTCCGCCTGATTACCGATAAACCTGCCAGCCAGGTCAGACAGATGCAGGTGGAAATACCATTCGTCGAATGGCGCAAGGACGGCACCCTGCGCCGGACTGCGCTGCAAGTGCTGACGCGGCATGGCATCCATCTTGTGTTGGATGGCATCCAACCGCAGGACATCCCCTATCTGGACGAGGATGACTGGCATCTTGCCGAGTATCTGAAATTCGACGCCGAAACCGCCTTACTGCATCGTCAGCTCGCCGCCATAGCCAATGCGCCGGAAAATCATCGCGCGCTACTGCGTCAGAAGGCGATCTTCTGCCATTGCGATACCAGCGATGCGGTAATCGCCGGCATCGGCATCGGCGTGCATCATTTTCAAGGCCGTGGCGTTACGCCATTGCTTGAGGACGTTCATGCACTGGAAAAGCTGCTCGGCCGGGAGGCCGCCGAAGGCGCGGTCGCGGCCTTGAAGGGCCTATAGCTACTTCACCTTGCGCAGCAGGAATTCGCGGCCAACCTTGACGCTCGGCACGCCGTCATAGGCGACGATATCGGCGGTAGCGTAGGTCTCGGTCCAGTTATCCGGCAGATACGAGCCGGTGCCAACGATGTCGATCGGCGCCTTCACACTGGCCATCACCTTGCATTTCGCGGCATTGAAGCCGGACGAACCGACGATCTTGACGTTCAGATAACCGGCCTTGTCCAACGCGGCACGCATATGGAAGATCGCGGCAGCCGAGACGCCGGTGCCGACCATCCAGCGCAGTTCCGCTTCCGAGCGGTACTGCCGGATGGCGTTCGGCACATGGCGGTCGAGTACCTGATAGGAACTCTGCGGATCGAGGCCCTCGATATAGCGGCTGCCATGGGTATCCAGCCGCACCTGCAGGCGGCCTTCGCGCGCCAGTTCCGGGAACCGGTTGCAGACCGCGAGCGCATCGGTGACTTCCTGGCCGTAGTAATCGACCAGCACGGTCATCGGCTCGGTCGGGAAAGTCTCATGATACAGCTCGGCGGCGCGCAAAGTGGAGCCGGCATAGCCGATCAGGGCATGCGGCATGGTGCCGAAGCCCTTGTCGTTGCCGAAGTAATGCGCCGTGGCATCGGTGGCATTGCCGATGAAGCCGGCGGCGCCGACATCGCGGCGCGCGGCACGGCTGCCGACAGAAGCGGCATAGGCCATCATCTCAGCCATCTCCGCACCGGCGCAATGGCGCGCATCCATGGCGAGGAAACGCACCTTCGGCAGATCGCAGCACATCGAATAGGCGTTGTAGGCGGCGACGCAGGCGGCGCCCAGCTTCTGCAGGTAGATGGTTTCGAGGTCGACAAGCTGCGCCATCGGGCCGGAGAGATAGACCAGCGGCTCGCCGGCACCGACCCAGGTGCCTTCCTCGTGCACCAGTTCGATATCGAAATGCACGCCGCGCGCGGCGGCGACCTTCTGCAGCCATTCCACCATCAGGCGCGGGCAGAAAATCACCGGGCGGCGCATGAACACCGCATAGGTGACGGTCTTGTCGCCAAAATGCTGCACCACCTCTTTCGTCTTCTTGAAATAGGTGTCGGTGCGCGTTTCGATATCGCGTTCCAGTTCGGCGGCCAATGCCGGGCCGACGAATTGCGTGACGTCAGTCGGCTTCGGCTGCATGGCGGACCGTGCGGTTGTTGCGTTCCAGCTTCAGCATCTCCGCGATCAGGAAGGCCAGTTCCAGCGACTGGCTGGCATTAAGGCGGGGATCGCAATGGGTGTGGTAGCGGCTGGACAGATCGTCGTCGCTGATCATCTGCGCGCCGCCCATGCACTCGGTGACATCCTGGCCGGTCAGTTCAAGATGCACGCCGCCAGCATGGGTGCCCTCGGCCAGATGCACCTCGAAGAACTGCCGCACTTCCGACAGCACGCGGTCGAACGGCCGGGTCTTGTAGCCCGAGGTCGAGGTCAGCGTGTTGCCGTGCATCGGGTCGCAGGACCACACCACATGGCGGCCTTCCTGACGCACCTTGCGCACCAGCTTGGGCAGGAAGGTCTGCACCTTCTCATGGCCCATGCGGCCGATCAGGGTCAGGCGGCCGGGCTTGTTCTGCGGATTGAGAATATCGATCAGGCGGATCAGTTCATCCGGATCGCTGGTCGGGCCGCATTTCAAGCCAATCGGATTGATCACGCCGCGCAGGAATTCCACATGCGCGCCATCCGGCTGCCGCGTGCGGTCGCCGATCCACAGCATATGCGCCGAGGTATCGACCCATTCGCCCGAAGTGGAGTCGATGCGGGTCATTGCCTGCTCGTAACCGAGCAGCAATGCCTCGTGGCTGGTGTAGAAATCGACGGTGCGCAATTCGGCGGAACGCTCCGGCGTGATGCCGCAGGCTTCCATGAAGTCGAGGCATTCGGTGATGCGGTGCGCCAGGTCCTGCCAGCGTTCGGCTTCCGGGCTCTTGGCGACGAAGCCGAGATTCCAGCGATGGACTCTATGCAGATCCGCGTAGCCGCCTTGCGCAAACGCACGCACCAGGTTCAGCGTCGCCGCCGCCTGGCTGTAGGCCTGCAACTGGCGGTTCGGATCGGGAATGCGCGCTTCCGGCGTGAATTCCATGCCGTTGATGATGTCGCCGCGATAGCTCGGCAATTCCACATCGCCGCGCTTCTCGGTATTGGCCGAGCGCGGCTTGGCGAACTGGCCGGCCATGCGGCCGACCTTCACCACCGGCAGGGCGGCGCCAAAGGTGAGCGCCACGGCCATCTGCAGCAGTACGCGGAACGTATCGCGGATATTGTTGGCGGTGAATTCGGCAAAGCTCTCGGCGCAGTCGCCGCCCTGCAGCAGGAAGCCACGGCCTTCGGCAACGCGGCCCAAAGCCGCGGTCAGGTTGCGGGTCTCACCGGCGAAAACCAGCGGCGGATAGTTCGACAGCTTCTGCTCAACGGCGTTCAGCGCCGCCTGGTCCGGGTATTCCGGCACCTGCAGGATCGGCTTGCCACGCCAGCTATCGGGCGACCATTTACGCGCATTCATCTTAGTAACTCCCAACCCACCATAAACCGTTCGCATACGAACGGATGCTGCACCGCGACAGAATAGGACTTTTCCACAGGCAGCGCCAGCCGCCTCGACTCGGGCGGCGACCGAGCCGGGGAAAGCCTCAGATGGAGAAAATCTTGCCTGGATTCATCAGGTTATCGGGGTCCAGGGCTTTCTTGATCGAGCGCATCACGCTCACCGCCTCGCCATGCTCGGCAATCAGGTACTTCATCTTGCCGGTGCCGACACCATGCTCGCCGGTGCAGGTGCCTTCCATGGAGAGCGCGCGCTGCACCAGGCGGGCATTGAGCCGCTCGGCTTCCTCGATCTCCTTCGGGTTCGAGCGGTCGATAACGAAGGCGAGATGGAAATTGCCGTCGCCGACATGGCCAACCAGCGGCGCGATCAGGAAGCTGTTTTTGAGGTCTTCCTTGGTTTCCAGGATGCAGTCGGCCAGCCGCGAGATCGGCACGCAGACATCGGTGGCCCAGATTTCGCAGCCCGGCCGCAGCGACTTCGCCGCATAGGCGGCATCATGCCGCGCCTGCCACAGTCGCGCGCGTTCCTCGGCCTTGGTGGTCCAGGCAAAATTCGGCCCGCCATTATCGGCGGCGATGGCCTGCACCAGTTCGGCCTGCTCCTGGGTACCAGCCTCGGTGCCGTGAAATTCCAGGAACAGGGTATCCTTCACCGGCATGTCGTATTTGGCATAGCGGTTGATGGCATCGACATGCAGGTCGTCGAGCAATTCGATACGCGCCACCGGGATGCCGCTCTGGATGGTGGCGATCACGGTCTTGATCGCCCCTTCCAGGCTGTCGAAGGCGCAGACTGCCGAGGTGATCGATTCCGGGATGCCATAGAGCTTCAGCGTGATCTCGGTGATGATGCCGAGGGTGCCTTCCGAACCGACGAAAAGCCGCGTCAGGTCGTAGCCGGCGGCGGATTTCTTGGCGCGCTTGGAGGTGCGGATGATGCGGCCATCGGCCAGCACCACGGTAAGCGCCAGCACATTCTCGCGCATGGTGCCGTAGCGCACCGCGTTGGTGCCGCTGGCCCGCGTCGAAACCATGCCGCCGATGGAGGCATTGGCGCCGGGATCGATCGGAAAGAATAACCCGGTATCGCGCAGGTATTCGTTGAGCTGCTTGCGCGTCACGCCCGGCTGCACCACCACGTCGAGATCCTCGGCGTTGACGCGCAGGATCTTGTTCATCTGCATCACGTCGAGGCTTAAGCCCCCCTGCAGGGCGCCGACATGGCCTTCCAGCGAGGTGCCGGCGCCATAGGGGATGATCGGCATGCCATGGGCGGCACAGACCTTCACGATCTCGGCCACTTCCTCGGTGCTCTGGGCGAAGGCGACGGCATCGGGCAGCTGCGGCTGGTGCCAGCTTTCATCCTTGCCATGCTGCTCGCGGATCGCCTGGCCGGTGCTGAGGCGGTCGCCCAGAAGTTGCTTGAGCGCCGCAATTGCCGCCTCGGTGGCGGTGGCGGACAGACGGGGGGCAGCGGCGGTGGCAGCCATGGGCGGGTTTCCTTCCGGTGATTACCCTAAGTCGTAGCGCGGCGACGGATTTATGGCAATGCCAGCGGTGGTCAGGCGGGGGGGCCTTGGGCTATGTAACCCGCTATGTCCGATCCCTTCGATCTGGCCGGATTCGAGCCCGAACCGGCGCCGCCGCCGGCGGAAGCAGGCCATTTTCCGCCGCCGCCCTGGCTGGAACGTCTGAATCCGGCCCAGGCCGAGGCGGTTTCGCACCTGCAGGGGCCGCTGCTGGTGCTGGCGGGCGCGGGCACCGGCAAGACCCGCGTGCTGGTCTGCCGCCTGGCCAATATCCTCTACCAGCGCCTCGCCTGGCCGAGCCAGATCCTGGCCGTCACCTTCACCAACAAGGCCGCCCGCGAGATGCGCGAGCGCGTCGAGCAACTAGTCGGCGAGGCTTCCTCCGGCCTCTGGCTCGGCACCTTCCACGGCATCGCCAACCGCATCCTCAAGCGCCACGCCGAGGTGGTGGGGCTGAAAAGCAACTTCACCATCCTGGACGTGGACGACCAGCTCCGCCTGATCAAGCAGGTACTCGACCTGGAAGGCATCGACGAGAAGACGCTGCCGCCGCGCCTGCTGGCGGCACAGTTCGACCGCTGGAAAGACAAGGGCTATGGCCCCGACAAGGTGCCGCAATCGGAGCGCGGCTTCGCCGAGGGCAAGGGGCAGAAACTCTACCAGCTCTATGCCGAGCGGCTGCTGCAACTGAATGCCTGCGATTTCGGCGACCTGCTGCTGCACAACCTGACCATCTTCCAGCAGAAGACGGAGATCCTGGAACGCTACCAGCGCCAGTTCCGCTACATCCTGGTGGACGAATACCAGGATTCCAACGTGAGCCAGTATCTGTGGCTGCGGCTGCTGGCCCAGGCGCACAAGAATATCTGCTGCGTCGGCGACGACGACCAGTCGGTCTATGGCTGGCGTGGCGCCGAGGTCGGCAACATCCTGCGTTTCGAGAAGGATTTCGAGCAGGCGCATATCGTGCGGCTGGAGCGCAATTACCGCTCGACGCCGCATATCCTGGCCGCCGCCTCCGGCCTGATCGCGCATAACACCAGCCGCTTGGGCAAGACGCTGTGGACCGACATCGCCGAGGGCGACAAGGTGATCGTGCAAGGCGTGTGGGATGGCGACGAGGAAGCCCGCATGGTGGGCGAGGAAATCGAAGCCCTGGAGCGCAACAGCGTAGCACTCGATCAAGTGGCGATCCTGGTGCGTGCCGGGCATCTGACCCGCGCCTTTGAAGAACGTTTCCTCACCATCGGCATGAAATACCGCGTCATCGGCGGCCTGCGCTTCTACGAACGCAAGGAAATCCGCGACGCCATCGCCTATTTCCGCGTCGTGATGCAGCCGGACGACGATCTGGCCTTCGAGCGCATCGTGAACCTGCCCAAGCGCGGCCTGGGCGACAGCACGATGCAGGCGATCCACCGCGTGGCGCGGGTCAACCGCACCTCCCTCACCGCCACGCTGGCGACCCTGCTGGAAACCGACGAACTCAAGCCGAAGCCACGCGCCACGCTCAAGGCGCTGATGGATGACTTCGCGCGCTGGCGCAAGGCGGTGGCGGAATTGCCGCATGGCGAGGCGGCGGCAATCATTCTGGAAGAGTCGGGCTATATCGGCATGTGGCAGGCGGACAAGACGCCGGAAGCGCCGGGCCGGCTGGAAAACCTGCGCGAACTGATCGGTGCGCTTGGCGATTTCGAGAATCTCGCCGGCTTCCTCGACCATGTGGCGCTGGTGATGGATACCGAGCAGGAAACCGGGCAGCCGATGGTCAGCCTGATGACCCTGCATGCCGCCAAGGGCCTGGAATTCGACTATGTGTTCCTGCCGGGCTGGGAGGAAGACCTGTTCCCGAGCCGCCGCGCCGTGGAGGAAAACGGCCAGGCCGGACTCGAGGAAGAACGCCGGCTGGCCTATGTCGGCATCACCCGCGCGCGGCGCCGTGCCCATATCAGCTTCGCCGCCAACCGCCGCATCTACAATCAATGGGCCAGCGCCACGCCCTCGCGCTTCATCGATGAATTGCCGCCTGAGCATATCGAGCAGCGGTCGCAGCCCGGCCTTTATCGCGGCGCGCAGTCGCACAGCTTCGGCGCCGCCTTCGGCAACAGTTTTGGCGGCAGCAGCAAGACCAGCTATGCCGGCCATAGCTGGAACCTGGCCAAGCAACGCGACACCGTGATCGAGGGCCGCGCACGCCACGAGCCGGAAGCGGCGGCATCGAAAGGCCCTCGCCATTTCGAGATCGGCGAGCGCGTGTTTCACCAGAAATTCGGCTATGGCCGCATCCGCGCCGTGGAGGGCAACAAGCTGCTTGTCGCCTTCGAGAAGGCGGGCGAGAAGAAGGTGATGGACAGCTTCGTGGAGTCGACCTGATGCTCAGCCCAGGATCCGGTTTCTGGTTCGTCGAGATCGAACTGCCTTTTGCGGCCTTGGCGCCATTCGAGGAGCTGCTCGGCGAAACCGAGGCGGTGGCGGTGAGTTCCTACGAAGTCGCACCCTTGCCCGATCCGGACATGGCGCCCTGGCGATTCCAGGTGCTGTTCGATGCGCCACTCGATGAAGCCGCCTGGCGTCAGCGCCTCAGTGCCATTGCTGCCGCAATGGGTCATGCCGAGGCGCCAGTCTATGCCGGCAAACTGCCGGACCAGGATTGGGTGCGCCATACCAACAAGCTGAATGCGCCGGTGCAGGCCGGACGCTTTTTCCTCTATGGCGCCCATGATGCCGGCCTGGCGCCGCCGGGCAGCCATAGCCTGTTGCTGGATGCCGGGCTGGCTTTCGGCACCGGCCGGGCGCCCTCGACATTTGGCTGCCTGCAGGCCATCGACCATATCGCACGCCGCAAACGCTTGAAGCGCGTGCTGGATCTCGGCACTGGCTCGGGCGTGCTGGCGATGGCGGCGGCGAAAGCCGGCGCTACGGAAGTCTGGGCCGCCGATATCGATCCGGTAGCGGTGCAGGTGGCAGCCGATAACGTGGCCCTGAACGGCCTGCGCGGCCGCGTGCATTGCCTGGTGGCGCATAAGCCGCGTGACCCGAAGCTGCCGGGGCCGTTCGATCTGGTGGTGGCGAATATCCTGGCCGGCCCGCTCTGCGCCATGGCGGCGGGCCTTGCATCACAGGTAGCGCCAGGCGGCTACCTGATTCTCTCCGGGCTGCTGGCCCGCGAGGAGCGCCGGGTGAAGGCGCATTACATCGCGCAGGGACTGAACTTCACCGCGCGCCTGCCGCGTGAAGGCTGGCACACCCTGGTATTCCGCCGGGATGCGCCAGCCCTGATCGCGCTGCGTTAGTTAGGCAACGACCTTGCGGCCAAGCACCTGAACCTTGGCAATGCCGGCATTCTCGTTTGCCGGCTTTTCGCTGGCCGGAACGTCGAGCTGCGGCGCATGCGGGCGATAGATGTTGCCCATCACCGCGGCCGGGATTTCCGACCGGCTCAGGCCCATGTCGTAGAGCGTACGATCATCCAGGCCATAGAGTTCGGCCATCGCCGCCTGACGGGCGAGATAGGCCTTGACCCGCCGGGTCACCGGCTCGGCCAGGCGCTCGATGAAGCTCACCACCTGATAGATCGCCTCAGCGAAGGCTTCTGCGCGCTGGTAGCGCACATCGGCCTCGAGCTGGCGCAGGGTGTATTCCTGGCGCACCGCCGTGGTCACCGCCGGGGGCTCGGCGGCAAAGCTCTGCCAGCCGCGCTTCACGGCGCCGGCCAGGGTGATCAGGCCCGAGGCAATCGCCTGGGCGCGCAGCCGACGGGCATAGGCTTCGGCCTCCACCGCCGAAAGCTGGCGCGCGTCGCGCAGCTCACTCAGCAGCGAGGTGGTTTGAATCTGGGTACCGATGTCGCTCATGACTTCTCTCCATTGGCGAGACGGAGCCGCTCTCGAATCCGCTCCCGCCCTGTCTCGCCATCCATATTGCAGTGCAGCATTACATTTGCAAGAGAGAAAAATTAAATATTCGAGAGAAAAATTCTCTGCCACTTAAATCACCAGAAATGTTCGAAAAATTAGCACTCGTTTGAATGAAATACAGTCACTGAAATACTTTGTTGCAGATGCGAAAAAGCCGGACCGATCTGTTACCGGAAACTTCCGATTCAGACCTGGCCCGGCTTTCGGGGAGGAACTCAACTTACTCGGACTAGACGAATACTGAGACTGTACTTCGACTTTTACTTACTGACTGCTACTGGCTACTTACCGTGCGAGCTTAGGCAGCCTGGCGCGGCACCAGACGCACCACCTCGGCCGTCACGGTGGCATTCTCGTTGGAAGCCAGGGCGGGACGGTAGATGGAGCCGGCGACGGCGGCGGGGATCTGCGAGCGGGTCAGGCCGATGTCACGCAGCATGGCGTCATCAAGGCCGTAGAGTTCGTCGATGGCCTTCTGCTCGGCACGCCAGGAATTCAGCTTGCCAAACAAGGCCTTGATCCCCTCCAGCGCCTTCGGAGCGAGCTGGGCGACAGCCACGGCGCGCAGGCGGCGCGCTTCGGCTTCCACCTCGACGGTGCTGAGCGGAGCCATCCGCGCACCATAGGCAAAAGCATTGGCTTCGTTAGCGGGGGTAAACATTTTCATCTCCTAAGTGGTTCGGCCGGCTCGGTGCCGGTCACGGGAGCAATATTGCGCTGCACCCTAGATTCAACAATGGCTTATATCTGAGTGCTGACTTGCAAAAAACGCATAGGTCGAGACGGGGCTGGATGAATGGCTGTTAACGGAATAAACATAATCGCTTAGAGGACCCCGCCATGAACGCACCCCTGCCTGATCTCGCCGCCCTGCCCGCCGCGCTGGCTGCCCATCTGCGCGGCATTGCCGCCGCCCCGGCGCCGCTGGGGCGTTTTCCCGGCCTGAGCCTGCTGCCGCATGACTCGTCCCTGGCGCCCGGCCAGGCTGAATTACTGGTGGCGCGGCTGGCCGAACGCTATCAAGCCGCCATCGAGAACCGCGCCGCCGTGGCCGAGCGTCTGCAAGCCTTGCGCGGCGAACTGGCCCGGCGCGGCCTGCAGGGCCTGATCATCCCGCTGACCGATGAATTCCATGGCGAATACCTGCCGCTGCGCGCCCAGCGCCTGACCTGGCTCACCGGCTTCACCGGCTCCGCCGGCCTCTGCATCGTGCTGCCGGAACGCGCCGGCCTGTGGAGCGATGGCCGCTATACGCTGCAATTGCGCCAGCAGGTCGACGCAACGCTGTTCGAACTGCTGCACATCACCGACCAGCCGCCGACCGAATGGCTCAAGACCGCGCTGAAGCCGGGCGACAAGCTCGGCTACGATGCCTGGCTGCATACCGAGGATGCGCTGCGGCGCTTCGCTGCCGTGGCCCAGGCCGCCAAGGCGGAAGCGGTGGCCGTGGAAGGCAACCCCATCGACGCGGTGTGGAGCGACCAGCCGCCGCCGCCGCTGGCGCCTGTGGTGCCGCACGGCATGGCCCATGCCGGTCGAGCCTCATCGGAGAAACGCGCCGAGATCGCCGCCAGGCTGGCACAGGACGGCATCGATGCCGTGCTGATCACGCTGCCGGAATCGATTGCCTGGCTGCTCAATATTCGCGGCGGCGATGTGAAGCACACGCCCTTTGCGCTGAGCATGGCGCTGCTGCGCCGGGATGCCAGCCTCGACCTGTTCATCGACACGCGCAAGCTGGCGCCGGAAACCCCGGCGCATCTCGGGCCCGATGTGCGGCTGCATGCGCCCGATGCCTTGGCGGCGGCACTGGACGCACTCGGCAAGGCAAAGCAGACCGTGCAGGTCGATCCCGCCACGGCCGGCGCCTGGCCGATCCGCCGCCTGGAAGCCGCCGGCGCCGTGCTGAAGCGCGCCGACGATCCCTGCCTGCTGCCCAAGGCCTGCAAGAACGCAGTGGAACTGGATGGTATCCGCAACGCGCACTTACGCGATGGTGCCGCCGTCAGCCGCTTCCTCGCCTGGCTGGCGCGCGAGGCGCCGAAAGGAGGCATCGACGAATTGCAGGCCCAGGCACAACTCGAAGCCTGCCGCCGGCTCGACAATTCCTTGCGCGACCTGTCCTTCACCTCGATTTCCGGCGCCGGCCCGAATGGCGCCGTGGTGCATTACCGCGCCACCGAGGAAACCAACCGCAAATTGGAAACCGGCAATCTCTACCTGATCGATTCCGGCGGCCAGTATCCCGATGGCACCACCGACATCACCCGCACCATCGCCATCGGCAAGCCGACCCAGGAAATGCGCGAAGCCTTCACCCGCGTGCTGAAAGGCCATATCGCCATCGCCCGCGCCCGCTTTCCCGATGGCACTGCCGGGCAGCAGCTTGATGCCCTGGCGCGCTATGCGCTGTGGCAGGCCGGCCTCGATTACGACCACGGCACCGGCCATGGCGTCGGCGCCTATCTCTCGGTGCATGAAGGCCCGCACCGCATTTCCAAGGCCGGCACACCGGTGCCGCTGAAGCCCGGCATGATCGTTTCCAACGAGCCCGGCTACTACAAGACCGGCGCCTTCGGCATCCGCATCGAGAATCTCGTCGCGGTGCGCCAGGAAGTCGAGAAAGCCGAGAATGGCAAGGCCTGGCACGGTTTCGAGACCCTGACCAAGGCGCCGATCGACCGCAACCTGATCGAAACCGCTTTGCTGACGCGCGAAGAGATCGACTGGGTGAACGCCTATCACGCCGAGGTGCGCCGCGACATCGGCCCGCGCGTCGATGACGACACCCGGCGCTGGCTCGAAAGCGCGACAGCGGCGGTTTAGGTCTAGCCTCTCAGCCAGGGCGGCAGGCGGTTGCGGCGGAATTCGCGGCGGCGTTCGCGCGCGGCCGAGCAGCTTTCGTGATAGCCCGGTTCCAGCCGGCCGGCGGTGATGCCCCAGGCCGGCAGCTTTTCCAGCAGCGGTTCGCCCTCGGCAGCCCGCAGCGCGATACTGGCGCAGGCAGCAGCATCGCTGTCGGCCGCATGGTGGCGCAGATCGAAACCGATATGTGCCGCCACGGTGGAAAGCTTGTGGTTTTCCAGTTCGGGCCAGGCGGCGCGCGCGATCTTCACCGTGCAAAGATAGGACAGCGCCGGCCAGGCGATGCCATAGGCCGAAAGGCTGTCGCGCAGCACGCCGATATCGAAGCCGGCATTATGTGCCAGCAACAGCGGCGTCGCTTCCAGATGCGGCAGCAGTTCATCCCACAGCGCGGGGAATTCCGGCTCATCCTCGACATGGCGCGGCTCGATGCCATGGATGGCGATATGAAAGCCATTGAACCGCATGTCGCGCGGCCGCACCAGGCGATGCGCCACATGGCTCACCTGGCCATCCTTGATCCAGGCCAGGCCAATCGAGCAGATGCCACCGGGCAGGGTATTGGCCGTTTCGAAATCCAGCGCGATGGCAGAGGCGCCAGCGACGTCCGGTAAATCCGGAATGGCAATCTGGCGCAGATGGGTCTCGTCCTGCATCGCTAGCCGCCGATCAGCGCCAGCCACTCATCTTCGCTGAGCACCCTCACGCCATGCTTCTGCGCTTCCGCCAGCTTGGAACCGGCGCCCGGGCCGGCGACGAGGTAATCGGTCTTTTTCGAGACCGAGCCGGCAACCTTGGCGCCAAGGCTCAAGGCCCGCGCCTTGGCTTCATCGCGGGTGAATTTCTCGAGGCTGCCGGTGAACACCACGGTCTTGCCGGCAACGGCTGAATCCTGAACCGGCTTTTCCGGCGGGATCACCTCGTCCAGGATGCTGAGCAGATTGTCGATCACAGCGCGGCTCTGCGGTCGCGTACAGAAACCGACAATCGCCTTGGCGACGATTTCCCCCATACGGTCGATGCTGTTCAGATCGCCCCAGGCTTCGCCATGCAAATCCTCGGCTTCATCCATCGCCGCCAGCCAGCGCTGCGGAGTCTCGTAATGCATCGCCACCAGCCGCGCCCGCTCCTGGCCGACATGGCGGATGCCGAGCGCGAAGATGAAACGGTCGAAGCCGATACGCTTGCGCTGCTCGATAGCGCGCAGCAGGTTGCCGACCGACAACTCGCCATAGCCTTCCTTCTTCATCAGCACATCGGCATGGGCACCGAGGCGGAAGATATCGGCGGGCTCCCGCAGCCAGCCCCATTCGTAAAAAGCGGCAATCTGCTTCTCGCCCAGGCCTTCGATATCGAAAGCAGCGCGCGAAACGAAATGGCGCAAGCCTTCCATTGCCTGGGCCTGGCAGGAAACGCCACCCGTGCAGCGCCGCCGGGCATCGGCTTCGCCGGCTTCGTCAACCTCACGCTCAGCCGGCGAACCGCAGACCGGGCAACGGGTCGGGAAGATATATTCTTCGGCGTGCTTCGGTCGCCGCCCCGGCACCACGCCGACAATCTGCGGGATCACATCGCCGGCCCGCTGCACGATCACGGTGTCGCCGATGCGCACATCCTTGCGCTTGATCTCGTCTTCATTATGCAGCGTGGCGTTTGACACCAGCACGCCGCCGACATTGACCGGCTTAAGCTTCGCCACCGGCGTCAGCGTGCCGGTGCGGCCAACCTGGATCTCGATATTCTCCAGCAGCGTTTCGGCCTGCTCGGCGGGGAATTTATGCGCGATGGCCCAGCGTGGAGAGCGGCTGACAAAGCCGAGGCGGTCCTGCCAGTCGATGCGGTCGACCTTGTAGACCACACCATCGATATCATAGGGCAAAGTCGCGCGCTGGGCGCCGATCTCGGCGTAATAGGCCAGCAGGTCGGCGGCTGAATGGCAGACCTTCACCGGTGCATTGAGCGTGAAACCCCATTTGGCAAGCCTGGCACGGGCTTCCTGCATGGTCTTGCCCAAGGGCGCCGATACATCGCCCCAGAAATAACCGAAGAAACGCAGCGGGCGCTTTGCCGTCACGCCTGGATCAAGCTGGCGCAGCGAACCGGCAGCCGCGTTGCGTGGATTGACCGGGATGCGGATCGCGGCAGCCGAAAGCCCCTTGGCCTCGCGCTCGGCAGCCAATGCCTCCTGCTCCTGGCGGAAACGCAGGAAGTCCTCCCGCGTCATATAGACTTCGCCGCGCACTTCCAGCACATCCGGCCAGCCACTGCCGCTCAGATGATGCGGCACGCCATATTGCAGCGTCTTGATATTGGCGGTGATGTCCTCGCCTTCCTGGCCATCGCCGCGCGTGGCAGCGCGCACCAGTACACCCTTCTCGTAGCGCAGGCTGGCCGAAAGGCCGTCGATCTTCGGCTCGGCAATCAGGGTCAGCGCCTCGCCTTCGGGCAGGTTCAGGAAACGCCGGATGCGGCCCAGGAATTCCTCGACATCGACTTCCGAGAAGGCGTTGTCCAGCGACAGCATCGGCTTGACATGGCGCACCTTGGCAAAGCCGGCGGCGGGTGCAGCGCCAACGCGCATGGCGGCGCCGCCAAGCGTGCGGAATTCCGGGAAGCGTTCCTCGATCTCTTTCAGCCGCTGGCGCAGCGCATCGTAATCGGCATCCGAGACCGTCGGCGCATCCTGTTCGTGATAGGCCTTGTCATGGGCGGCGATTTCTTCTTCCAGCCGCGCATGTTCCAGCTTCGCCATGCGTGGCGAAAGTTCGGCGACAGGCTTGGCGCGCTGCCGGCTCATGGCTCACGCCTTCTGCAGCAGCAGGTCGTCAGCGGCGGCGCGGGCGGCATCGGTGATGGTGGCGCCGGCCAACATGCGGGCGATTTCCTCGCGGCGTTCGTCGCGACTCAACGGGGTTACTTCGGTGATGGTGGTGCGCGCCTTGGCCGGGCCGGCCTCGCGCTTGGCGATGCGCCAATGTTCGCCGCCCTTGGCCGCCACCTGCGGCGAATGGGTAACAACCAGCACCTGCACCTTGCCGGCCAGCCGCGCCAGACGCTCACCCACGGCCGCCGCCGTGGCACCGCCGACGCCGCGATCCACTTCGTCGAAAATCAACGTGCCGGCATCGCCGCGCCCGGCCAGCACCACGCGCAGGGCCAGCATGAAGCGGCTCAATTCGCCGCCCGAAGCGATCTTGGCCAGCGAGCCCGGTGCGCTGCCGGGATTGGTGGCGGCCTGGAAGGTGACGCGGTCGGCGCCATCGGAGGTCCATTGCTCCGGCGGCAGCGTATCCACCGCCGTCTGGAATTTCGCCGCGCCGAGTTTCAGCGGGCCGAGTTCGGCAGCCACGGCCTTGTCGAGCTTCGCCGCCGCCTTGCGCCGTGCCGCACTCAAGGCTTCGGCGCCGGCGCTGAAAGCCGCACGCGCTTCAGCAGCGGCCTTGGCCAGCTTGCCCAGGCTTGCCGCCTGGTTGTCGATCAGCGCCAGTCGCTCGGCGAATTGTTCCGTGAGACGCGCCAGGTCGCTCACCGGCACGCCATGCTTGCGGGCAGCGGCGCGGAGCGCGAACAGGCGTTCCTCCACCCGTTCCAGCTTCTGCGGGTCGAGATCCAGCCGCCGCGATGTGGCTTCCAGTTCCTGGGCATAGCGCGCCACGGCATCGAGTGCTGCTTCCGCCGCCTGGGCTGCTGCCGCCACCTGATCCGGCGCGCGGTCGGCCACGCGTTCCAGCGCCCGCAGGCTGTTGCGCAGCCGCGCCTCGACGCCGCCACCACGTTCGCCACCGAGCAGAGCCGCCTCGGCCTCCTGCATCGCCACGGCCAGTTTTTCACCGGCCTGCAACAGGCTGCGCTGGCCGGCCAGTTCCTCTTCCTCGCCAGCAACCGGCTTCAGGTCTTCCAGTTCCGCCACCACATGGCGCAGATAGTCTTCGTCGCGGCGCGCCTGCTCGGCGGCAGCCTCGGCTTCCTTCAACGCCGCCTCGGCATCGCGGAAGGCGCGGTAGCGGCCTTTCAGCGCCTCGGCATCGCGGCTGAGGCCGGCATAATCATCCAGCAATGCGCGATGCACGGCACTATCGATCAAACCCTGCTCGTCATTCTGGCCATGGATTTCCACCAGCGTATCGCCAAGCCGGCGCAGCAGGCCGACGCTGACCGCCTGGTCGTTGACGAAGGCGCGGCTCTTGCCATCCGCCGTCACCACGCGGCGCAGCACAATGCCTTCCTCAGCCACTTCCAGCCCCTGCTCCGCCAACAAGGCAAAAGCCGGATGCTTCTCGGCAACTTCGAAGGCGGCAGTCACCACGCCCTGCGCGGCACCGGCGCGCACCAGGCCAGCATCGGCGCGGCGGCCCAAAGCCAGGCCGAGCGCATCGAGCAGGATGGATTTGCCGGCACCGGTCTCGCCGGTGAGCACGCCCAGGCCATTGCCGATCTGCAGCTCCAGCCGCTCGATCAGCACGATGTCGCGGATGCCTAAATGGGTCAGCATCGGTGCAGCGCGGTCAGAACAGCCGGCTGAGCCAGGAACCTTCCTTGGCCTCGGGCCGCACATTCTTGCCGGTAAGCATCGCGTAAGTGTCGACGTACCATTCGCTGCCCGGATAGTTGTGGCCAAGCACGGCTGCCGAATTCTGCGCCTCATCGATTACGCCGAGTGCCAGATAGCTCTCGGTGATGCGGTGCAGTGCCTCCGGCACATGAGTGGTGGTCTGGAATTTCTCCACCACGGTCTTGAAGCGGTTGATCGCGGCAATGTGCTGGCCCTGGCGCTGGTAGTAGCGGCCGATGGTCATTTCCTTGCCGGCAAGATGGTCGCGCGTCAGATCGATCTTGAGCCGCGCGTCGCGGGCATATTCCGAGGTCGGGAAACGCTGCACCACGTCGTTCAACGCATCCAGCGCCTTCTGCGTCGTGCCCTGATCGCGCGCCACGTCGGCGATCTGCTCGTAATAGCTGATGGCCTTGAGGTAATAGGCGTAGGCGCTGTCCTTGTGGCCGGGATGCAGCTGCAGGAAACGATCAGCAGCGGCAATCGCATCGTCGTAGGAATTGCGCTGATACCAGGAATAGGCCGCCATGATCTGCGCCTTGGTGGCCCAGGTCGAATACGGATGCTGGCGCTCGACTTCATCGAATGTCTTCGCCGCTCCTTCCCAGCTTCCCTGGTTCGCAAGGTCGACGGCGCGGTTATAGAGCTTGTCTACCGGCTCTTCGACATAGGGCTTTTCCTCGGCCGCGCAGGCGGCCAGGACCAGCAGCATGAAGCCGGCGGCAAGCATCCGGCAGAGGCCGCGCAACGGCGCCGGACTCGCCGGAATCGAAGAGGTCACGATGCTCGACATGCCACCATCTGTCTCATGGCTGAGGGGGCAAAATCAAGCCTGCCTCCCCGCCTAAAGACTCCAATGGGGTAAGGTAAGAAGATACCGCAATTGTGTCCAAGCTGGACAAAAACATCCCAGGATTATCCTTTCGAACTACTTACAGCTTAGTTCCAATCCGACAGAATCCCTTTCGAACCACCACCGAAGGGTGTATCCTCTATACTTCTGAACGATTTTCCGTCGTGTAGAACTGGCCTACAACATGAATCGTGTTCCGGTTGGTATCCTCCTTGTTTTGGACGCATACCACGGAACGGCCGGCCAAACCCTCCTGGGCTACCGGGATCGCCAAGGCAGCGGGGAGAACGTTACCCCACCCAGCCGGCTTGGCTCGGACAAATTGAATATCGAGAGGACATATCCATGGGAAAGATTGCCACGCGGGTTGATGAATACGTTGGTGAGCGCATCCGCGCCCGCCGCACCGAACTGGGCCTGACCCAGGAAGAGCTGGCCAACGCCCTGAAGATTTCCTACCAGCAGGTGCAGAAGTACGAGACCGGCGCCAATCGCGTCAGCGCGGGCCGGTTGTTTGAAGTCGCCCAGCGCCTTCAGGTCGAGATGGCCTACTTCTTCGAAGGCCTGGAGCAGAAGCTGGACAGCCGTCCGATGGAACATGGCGGCAAGAACCGCTCCACCATCGAGCTGGTGCGCAATTTCGCCGAGATCGAGGACAACACCATCCGCTCCGCGGTGGCCGGCCTGATCAAGAGCATTGCCCAGCGCAACAAGGATGGCACCGACCCGGTGACCCTTGGCGGTGACGACTAAGCCGCAAGGCTAGAGCCAATGAAAAAGCCGCCGGGCAACCGGCGGCTTTTTTTGTACCCGCAAGGGCCAAGAACTAGAAAGAGCGAATTAGAAGGAGGCTTCGGCAGCCGCGCGGATGCGCGAGCCGAGTTCGGCCGAACGCACCAGTTCAGCGACGCGCGGCTGGGCTTCGCGGCTCTTCGGATAGGTGGTCCAGGCAAAAGCGCTCTTGTCGGCGAACAGCGCATGCAGCAGGCGGTTGTTCAGCGCGTGGCCGCTGCGGCAGCCCTCGTAGCGGCCGAGGATCGGGCCGCCGGCGAGGTAGAGGTCGCCCAGCGCATCCAGCGCCTTATGGCGCACGAATTCATCGTCGTAGCGCAGGCCGTCGTCATTCAGGATGCGGTCGGCGCCCAGCACCACCGCGTTTTCCAACGAACCGCCGCGGGCCAGGCCCATGGCACGGAGCTGCTCCACTTCCTGCACGAAGCCGAAAGTGCGGGCACGCGCCAGATCGGCCTTGAAGCGGCCCGGCGCGAGATAGAATTCCGCCGCCTGGCGGCCGATCATCGGATTCGAGAAATCAATCTCGAAGGCAATGGAGAAATCGTCATCGGGGAGCAGCGCGGCCGAAGCCAGGCCATCGCGCACTTCCACCGGCTTCAGCACCTTGAGGTAACGGCGCGGCGCCACCTGGTCGATCAGGTCGGCGCATTCGATCAGGAACACGAAGGGCGCCGAGGAGCCATCCATCACCGGCACTTCCGGGCCATCGATCTCGACCACCACATTGTCGACGCCGAGACCGGCGAACGCGGCCATCAGATGCTCGACGGTGCCGACCGACACGCCTTCTCCGGCGCCGATGGTGGAGCAGAGCCGCAGATCGGTAACCTGGTCGTAGCGGGCGCGAACCAGCGGCTGGCCCGGCAGATCGACGCGGCGGAACACCACGCCGGTATCCGGCGCCGCCGGATTGAGCGTCATCGTGACCTTGGCGCCGCTATGCAGGCCAATGCCGGAGCACTTGATGCGATTCTTGAGGGTCTTCTGCGCCGTCTTGCCGGAAGTGAGCACTTAGGAAATCTCCCCTGCGAATCGGCACACACTCGCGCCGCTCGAAACAGTACGGGGATGGTTGTAGCAACCACCCCCGTCCAGTAACAAATCACTCTTCGTAACCAAATGTTTCGTCGTTTACGACCAGTAAACCTTTGGAAACGCTAAGCGATTCAGGCTTCCTCAGTTCGCCTGGCGGCGCAGGAAAGCGGGGATGTCGAGCAGGTCTTCCTGCACCCGGCCGGCGGTCTGGCCCAAACCGTGGGTCGGGGCCGCCTGGGGGGTACGCTCAACCGCCGGCTGCGGCGGCAGTTCGGCCACCGGCTGAGCGGCGGCAACCTGCGGTGCCGGGGCGGCAGCGGCGGCACGCGGCGCGGTCTGGCGCATCACCGGCACGGTGAATTGCGGTTCAGCCTGCGCACGGGCCGGCGCCGGGGTCGGCTCGGCCGGGGCAGCAGCGCGGCCGAACATGCGGCCGAAGATGCCCGCCGCCTTGCGCGGCTCGGAACGAACCACCTCGGCGTCGTTGAACAGACCCTGCTGCGGCGCAACGGGGACCGGCGCGACGGCAACCGGCGCAGCAACCATGGCGGTTTCCATCACCGGCGTGGCCAGCGGACGCGGCGCATCGGCAACCATCGGGGCAGCCTGGGGCAGCGGCGCGGCCTGAGCCTCGGCGACAATGGCGGTCAGATCCATCGCCGGCGCGGCATTCACCACCTCCATGGCAGCGGCAACGGGGGCGGCAGCCGGCTCGGCCACGGCTTCAGCCACCGGCATCGCCGGAGCAGCCATCATCGGAGCAGCGGCAACCGGCGCCTGCATGACCGGCGCCTGGGCAACCGGGGCAGCACGGGCTGGCACGGCAGCGGCCGGCACCACCGGACGCGGCTGCGGCACCGGCGGGGTCACCAGGCGCAGCTTCGGCTCCGGATTGACCTGGGCGGCGGCATCGATGCCGGTGGCGACCACCGACACGCGCATGCGGCCCTGCATGTTCGGATCCAGCGTCGAACCGACGATGATATTGGCTTCCGGATCGACCTCTTCACGGATGCGGTTCGCGGCTTCATCCACCTCAAACAGCGTCAGGTCCGGGCCGCCGGTGATATTGATGAGGACGCCACGGGCACCCTTCATCGAGATATCGTCCAGCAGCGGGTTGGCGATGGCGCGCTCGGCGGCCTCGATGGCGCGATGCTCGGCATCGGCTTCGCCGGTGCCCATCATCGCCTTGCCCATCTCGCTCATCACCGCGCGCACGTCGGCGAAATCCAGGTTGATCAGGCCCGGCATCACCATCAGGTCGGTGATCCCGCGTACGCCGGACTGCAGCACGTTGTCCGCCATCTTGAAGGCATCCGCGAAGGTGGTCTTCTCGTTGGCGATGCGGAACAGGTTCTGGTTCGGGATGATGATCAGCGTATCGACATACTGCTGCAACTCCCGGATGCCGGCCTCGGCCAGCTTCATGCGCTGGCTGCCCTCGAAGGAGAACGGCTTGGTCACCACGCCGACGGTGAGGATGCCCAGCTCCTTGGCGGCGCGGGCGATCACCGGGGCGGCGCCGGTGCCGGTGCCGCCGCCCATGCCGGCGGCGACGAAGGCCATGTGGCAGCCCTGCAGGTGCTCGGCGATCAGCTCCATCGATTCTTCAGCCGCGCCACGGCCGACATCCGGCTTGGCGCCGCAGCCCAACCCTTGAGTCAGCGCCGTGCCGAGCTGGATGCGCCGCTCGGTGAGCGACATATTCAGCGCCTGGGCATCGGTGTTGGCGGCAACGAACTCGACGCCCTCGAGCTGGGAGGCGATCATGTTGTTGACCGCATTGCCACCGGCGCCGCCGACACCGAAGACAACGATGCGGGGCTTCAGTTCCCGCGTGGCCGGCATAGAGAGATTGATACCCATAACTAATCCTCCAGGGTTAGAAGTTGGATTGACCGAGAAACCGCTTGCTTGCAAGCGGCGTTTGCGATCGCGCGTGGATGCTGGTGTTTTTGAAGGTCATCGTTTCCACGCCACTAGAAGTTCGCCCGCAGCCAGCGGCCGATTCGTGCGATGGCACCAGCGGTTTCGACCTCTGGTTCCTCAAGACGAATGACGCGCTGCGCCTGTTCCTGCAGGGCATAGGTGAGCAAACCGGCGCAGGCCGAGAAGGCCGGGCCGCCTGTTGCCTCGGCCAACCCACCGACGCGGATCGGGCGGCCAAGGCGAACCTGCTTGTCCAGCGTGCGGGCAGCCAGCTCGCGCACGCCTTGAAGTTGACTGGCACCGCCGGTGAGCACGACACGGCGCCCGGCGAGCTTTTCGAATCCGGAAGCGACGAGTCGCTCGCGCACCTGCTCCAGAGTCTCTTCGACCCGCGGCTTGATGATGCCGGTGAGGATCGAGCGCGGCACCGGATTCTGGGCATGCTCCTCGGTCTCGCCGACCTGGGGCACATCGATCATCTCATTCTCGTCGGCCTGGCTCGGCAGCACGGTGCCGTAGAGCGTCTTGAGCCGCTCGGCATGGGCCAGCGGGGTGGAAAGGCCGCGCGCGATGTCGTTGGTGACATGGGCGCCGCCCAGCGGCACAACGTCCGCATATACAAGCTGGCCGTCGTAAAACACCGCCAGGCTGGTGGTGCCGCCGCCCATGTCGATCAGGGTGACGCCGAGGTCCATCTCGTCTTCCACCAGGCAGGCAAGGCCGGAGGCGAACGGCGCGATGACACGGCCCGAAAGCCGCAGGTGGCCGCGCGCCACGCAGGTGGCGAGGTTGCGCAGCGGGCCCGAGGCAGCGGTGATCACATGCATGTTGACGCCGAGGCGCTCGGCGGCCATGCCGCGCGGCTCCTTGATGCCGCGCGAACCGTCGATGGTGTAGCCGACCGGGATCGAATGCAGGATCTCGCGGTCGCCGGGCTGATCCATGCGGCGGCCCTGCTCCAGCACCCGGGCGACGTCGGCGTCGCTCACCTCATGGCCGTCGATGGCCATTTCCACGCCCATGGTGTGGCTCTGCGGGTTGCCGGCCGAGATGCTGACGAAGACATCGCGGATGGTCTCGCCGCACATACGCTCGGCGGTCTCGACCGCAGCGCGGATCGAACCTTCCGCCGCCTCCATGTCGATCACATTGCCAGAGCGCAGGCCGCGCGAAAGCTGGTGGCCGATGCCAATGACGCGGAGCGTGCCGCCATCGGCCCGGGCGATGAAACAGCAGACCTTGGACGACCCCACATCCAGGCCGGCGATCAATCCATTGCGCGATACCGCCATGTGCTTCCCCTTCTTATGTCCGCTTCGCCGCCGGCTTCTTGGCCGGGGCATTATTCGTGATCGGTGGCACCGCTTCCGGCATCAGCTTGACGATCAGCCGGTCGTCAAGGCGCAGATCCACGCTTTCCAGGTCACGCCGCAGCAGGCCGTGGCGCTGTTCCAGTTCGATCAGGCGGCGCCAGGCCAGTTCCGGAGTCTCCTCCGGCAGCTTGGCGATCACGCCGTTGTCGAATTCGATATCCCAGCGGCGCTCGCGCACGCGGATGGCGTTCACCACGCGGCGGCCCAGCACCGGCTCGGATTCCAGCATCGCGATCAGGGCCGCGGCCTGGTCCGAGGCACCGGGGCCGACCAGGCGCAGCAGATGCGCGAATTCGATGCGGTCGTCGTCGTCCAGCACACGGCCATCACGGTCGATCAGGCGCACCTGATGATCAATCTGCCAGCGCGCGAAAGGCTCGCGCTCCACGATCTCGATATGCAGCGTATCGGGAAGCTGGCGCCACACGGCGGCGCTCTTCACCCAACCCAGGCCCTCGACCCGCTTGCGCACGGCATCGAGATCAACCGCCAGGATCGGCTCGCCGCGCTCGACCTCGACAGCGGCCAGCAACGCATCCGGCGGCGTATGTTCGCGGCCCGTCACACTGATATCGCCGACCCGCAGGTCGACCAGCGCACCGGCTTCGCCGATGGCAAGCTGCACCTCGTTGCGGATCCGCTCCGGCCAGTCGGTGCGCAGCCAGGCATAGCTGCCGCCGCCACCAAGGCCCAGCAACAGGCCAAGCGCCAGGGTCCAGCGCACGCGGCGCCACAGCACGCTTTTCGGCTTCTTGCGCGCCGGCGGCAGCGGCCGGCAATAGCCTTTCGGCCGCTGCGGCGGGGCCGACGGCGCACAGGGGGCGCAGGGGCGGTCATCGGCCAGAACGACTAGCGATCGCATGAGGCGTCCTCCACCATCCAGCGCACCAGGGCACCGAAACCGATGCCGGCATGGGCGGCGATTTCAGGCACCAGCGACAGCGGCGTCATGCCCGGCTGGGTATTGATCTCCAGCAGGTAGAACTTGCCCGGCTCGCCGGCGGTGTCGTCATAGCGCCAGTCGGCGCGCGTCACGCCACGGCAGCCGAGCGCCAGATGCGCTTCGAGCGTCAGTGCGCAGACCTGCTCATAGGCATCCTTGTCGATTGGCGCCGGCATCAGATGCGTCGCCTTGCCATCGGTATACTTGGCCTCGTAATCGTAGAAGCGGCCATGCGCCTTGATCTCGATGCCGCCGAGCACGCGGTTGCCCATCACCGCCACCTGGATTTCGCGGCCGGCGATATAGCGTTCCACCAGCACGGTTTCACCGAAACGCCAGGAGGCATCATCCTGCGGCTGGTAATTGTCGCCAGCGAAGACGATATGCACGCCCACCGAGGAGCCCTCGTTGAGCGGCTTGATCACATAGGGATGCGGCATCACCGGGCCGGCGGCGAAAGCCGAGCGATGTACCACCTTGCCTTCCGCCAGCGGCAGGCCATGGCCGGCCCATACCGCCTTGGCCATCGGCTTGTTCATCGCCAGCGCCGAAGCCAGCACGCCGGAATGGGTGTAGGGAATGCCGATCACTTCGAGCAGGCCCTGCACCGTGCCATCCTCGCCATAGGGGCCATGCAGCGCATTGAACGCCACATCGGGCTTCACGCGCACAAGCTGATCGGCGAGATCGCGGCCGACATCGATGGCGGTGACGCGGTAACCCTCGTCCTGCAACGCCTTCACGCAGGCACGACCGGAGGTGAGCGACACTTCGCGCTCCGACGACCAGCCACCCATCAGCACGGCAACATGCTTGCTCATGGCGTCGTCCCCTCATCTTTACTTACGGTGTCTTCATTCGCCGCCAGCGGCAGGCCGACGCGGCGGATTTCCCAATGCAGCTCGATGCCGCTCTGCTGCTGCACGCGGCGGCGCACGGTCTCGCCCAGCGTTTCCAGATCGGCGGCGGTGGCATTGCCGCGATTGATCAGGAAGTTGCAATGCTGATGGCTCACCTGGGCATCGCCCACCACCAGGCCACGGCAGCCGGCGGCGTCGATCAATTCCCAGGCCTTGGCGCCTGGCGGATTGGCAAAGGTGGAGCCGCCGGTGGCGGTCTTGATCGGCTGCGTCGTCTCGCGCGACTTCTGGATTTCCGCCATGCGCGCGCCGATCTCGGCGCGGTCGCCCGGATGGCCCTTGAGGCGGGTGGAGAGGAAAATCCAATCCGCCGGCACGCCACAGAAGCGGTAGCCGAATTTCAGGTCATCGGGCAGCAGGCGGTGGACGCGGCCCTGCGGATCGATGGCGCTGGCTTCCAGCACCACATCGCGCATCTCGGCGCCATAGGCACCGGCATTCATGCGCAGACCACCGCCGATGGTGCCGGGAATGCCGCGCAGGAATTCCACGCCGGCCAGGCCGGCTTCCTGCGCCACCAGCGACACGCGCACATCGGAAGCGCCGGCGCCGGCCTCGATCACTTCGCCTTCGACGCGGATATCGGAGAAACCCTTGGCGAGCCGGATGGTGACACCCGGCAGGCCGCCATCGCGCACCAGCAGGTTGGAGCCGACACCGATCACCGTCACCGGCACATCGGCGGGCTTGGCGGCCAGGAAAGCCGCGAGGTCATCGAGGTCGGCCGGGCGATACAGCACTTCCGCCGGACCGCCGACGCGGAACCAGGTGAGGTCGGCCAGCGGCGCGCGCGCGGTGTAGCTGCCGCGCGTGGCGGGCAGCCGCGCGATCAAGCCTTCCGCATCCATGCGCCGGGCCGCCATCATGCCGCCCCCATCAGCTTCTGCAATTCAGCCGGCAGGGCATTGGCCCAGGTGGTGATGTTGCCGGCGCCAAGGCAGACCACCATGTCGCCGGCGGTGGCTTCGCGCAGCACCAGCGGCGCCAGATGCTCCGGCGCATCCAGCGCCATCACCTTGCGATGGCCGCGCGCACGCAGGCCCTCCACCAGGGCATCGCGGCTGACGCCCTCGATCGGCGCCTCGCCGGCAGCGTAGACATCGGCAACGATCACCGTGTCGGCATCGTTGAAGCAGGCGCAGAAATCCTCGAACAGGTCGCGCAGCCGGGTATAGCGATGCGGCTGCACCACGGCGATCACCTTGGCATTCACTGTCCCGGCCGTGGCCTGGCGCGCGGCAGCCAGCACGGCGGAGATTTCCACCGGGTGATGGCCGTAATCATCGATCACCGCGATGCCGCCGGCCTCGCCGGTGCGGGTGAAGCGGCGCTTGACGCCCTTGAAGCCGCCGAGCGCACGGCGGATCACTTCCGGATCGAAGCCCATCTCGCGGGCGATCACGGCAACCACCAACGAATTCTGAACATTGTGCTTGCCATACATCGGCAGCATCACGCCGGTGACGGTATCGACGGTGCCATCGACCCGGTTGGTGAACTGGATGTCGTAATGCGCGCCGACAGAGTCGAAGCTGAGATTGACCGCGCGCACATCGGCCTGCGGCGAGAAGCCATAGGATACCAGGCGGCGGTCGGTGATGCGGCCGATCATCGCCTGCACTTCCGGATGATCGATGCAGAGCGCGGCAAAACCATAGAATGGCAGGCTTTCGACGAACTGCTTGAAGCCATCGCGCACGCGATCAAAAGTGCCGTAATGGTCGAGATGCTCGGGGTCGATATTGGTTACCACTGCGATGGTGGCCGGCAGCTTCAGGAATGTGCCGTCGCTCTCGTCGGCCTCGACCACCATCCACTCGCCAGCACCCAGCCGCGCATTGGTGCCATAGGCATTGATGATGCCGCCGTTGATCACCGTGGGATCGAGCTGCGCCGCTTCCAGCAAGGCGGCGACCATCGAGGTGGTGGTGGTCTTGCCATGGGTGCCGGCGATGGCGATGGCCCATTTCAGGCGCATCAATTCGCCCAACATCTCGGCGCGGCGCACCACCGGGATCAGGCGGGCCCGCGCCGCCTTCACTTCCGGATTGTCCGGCTTCACGGCGGACGAGATCACCAGCACCTCGGCATCGGTGACATTCGCCGCCGCATGGCCCTCGAATACCTTGATGCCGAGATCGCGCAGGCGCTTGACGTTGTAGTTCGCCGAAATGTCGGAACCCTGCACCGTGTAGCCGAGATTGTGCATCACCTCGGCAATGCCCGACATGCCGATGCCGCCGATGCCGACGAAATGGATGATGCCGATATCGAGAGGCAACGCCCTCATGCCACGCTCCTGGCTACGCTGGACTGATTGGAATTCGCCGCCACGCGCTCGACCAGATCGGCCAAAGCCATGGTGGCATCGGGCCGGCCCTGGGACTTGGCCGCCGCCGCCATGGCCGCAAGGCCGGCGCCGTTGCCAAGCAGCGCGGTCAATTCGCGGCTGGCGCGTTCGATGGTGAAATCGTTCTGCCCGACGCGGATGGCGCCGCCAGCCCGCACCAGGGCTTCCGCATTGGCGGTCTGGTGGTCGTCGGTGGCATGGGCATAAGGCACCAGCAAGGCCGGGCGGCCGATGGCGGCGATCTCGGCGGTGCTGGAAGCACCAGAGCGGGTCACCAGCAGATGCGCAGCGGCAATGCGCTGCGCCACATCAGCGAAGAAGTTGTTGGTCTCTGCCGCGATGCCGGCCTCGGCATAGAGCGCGCGCACGCGCTCCAGGTCTTCCGGGCGGCATTGCTGCGTCACCCGCAGGCGACCACGCAGGTCTTCGGGCAGAGCGCTGAGCGCCGCCGGTACAATATCAGAGAAGATGCGCGCACCCTGGCTGCCGCCCAGCACCAGCAGGCGGATTTCCTCGGCGGGCGCCTGATACGGCACGGCGGTGGCTTCCAGGATCGCCGGGCGTAGCGGATTGCCGGTGACGGCGGTGCGCGCATTGAGCGGCAGCAGATGGGTATTCTCGAAGCTGAGCGCAATCATGCCGGCGCGCTTGGCCAGCAGGCGGTTGACGCGACCGAGTACTGCATTCTGCTCATGCAACACGGTAGGGACGCCAAGCTGCGCCGCCGCCAGCATCAGCGGCAGCGACGGATAGCCGCCGAAGCCGACCGCGGCGATGGGCGGCAGATGCTGGATCAGCTTGCGCGCTTCCAGCACGCCGCGCCCGATGGCGAGAGCGGCCAGCGCCTTGCCGATCAGGCCCTTACCGGTGGGCGTGGCGGACGAGACACGGTAGAGCGGCACATTCGCCATGCCCTTGCCGAAGCCGCTGCCGCGCGGATCGGTGACGAAAGCCACCTTATGGCCACGGCCGGTCAGTTCCGCCGCCAGCGCTTCCGCCGGGAAGACATGACCGCCGGTGCCGCCGGCCGCAAGATAGATCGGGCCGGCCTTCATCGCGCCATCCCGTGCTCTGGTCGCCAGCGCGTCAGCGCCAGCAGCATGCCCATGGCGAAAGCCAGCGCCAGCAGCGAGGAACCGCCATAGGAGATGAACGGCAGGGTCATGCCCTTGGTCGGCAGCAGATGCAGGTTGACGCCGATATTGATCACCGCCTGCAACCCGAACTGCGTGGTGAGGCCCGCGGCGGCGAGCAGCACGAACAGGTTATTCTCGGTCATCAGGCGGCCGAAGCAGCGCAGCACGATGAAGGCGAACACCGCCAGGATGAACAGGCAGGCGAACAGCCCGAATTCCTCGCCGGCAACCGCGAAAATGAAATCGGTATGGGCATCGGGCAGCACATTCTTCACCGCGCCCTCGCCCGGGCCGCGCCCGAACAGGCCGCCGGTGGAGAAAGCCTCCATGGCACGCTCGATCTGGTAATTCTCCTTGCCCGAGGGATCGAGGAACTTGTCGATGCGCGCCGCCACATGCGGCAGCAGCGAATAGGCGCCGAAGATGCCGGCAGCACCAAGGCCGGCCAGCACGATCACCAGCAGCATCGGCAGGCCGGCGATGAAGAACTGTGCTGCCCACACGGATGCCACCACCACCGCCATGCCAAGATCGGGCTGCAGCAGCAGCGTGCCAAGCACGATGGCGCAAAGGCCGGCACTGATCGCCCAGCCGGGGAAACCATTGCCGCGCCGCCACTCGGCGAACAGCCAGGCGGAAACCACGGCGAAAGTCGGCTTGACGAATTCGGACGGCTGCAACGACACGCCAGCGAAGTAGATCCAGCGATGCGCGCCCTTCACTTCCATGCCGATCACGAAAGTGAGGAACATGCCAATCAGCGCGCCGATGAATACCAGCGTGGCAATGCGGCGCACGCCGAGCGGCGACAGCAGCGAGGTCGCCAGCATGATCAGCAAGGCCGGAATCAGGAAGACCAACTGGCGCTGCACGAAATGGAAGCTGGACAGACCGATGCGGTTAGCCACCGCCGGCGAGGCCGCGAGCGTGAGCACGCAGCCGACGATCACCAGCACCATCACCGACATCAGCAGCCAGCGGTCGACGGTCCACCACCAGCGGCCGACAATCGAGGTATCGGTGCGCGACAGCGTGATCATGCGGCGGCCCCCTTGGCCTGGCGCTCCTGAATCAGGCGGATGAATTCATCGCCACGATGCTCGAAGCTCTTGAACTGGTCATAGGAAGCGCAGGCCGGCGACAGCAGCAGCACGGCATTCTTCAGCTTCTCGCGCCGCGCCAGGGCAAGCGCCTGGTCGATGGCCGGCTCCAGGCTGCCGCTGAGCGTATGCGGCACATCCCGGCCCAAGGTGGCGGCGAAATCATTGGCGGCATGGCCAATCAGGAAGGCATGGCGGATACGCGGGAAAAGCGGCTTCAACGACGCGATGCCGCCTTCCTTGGCCTTGCCACCGGCAATCCAGTAGATCGTTTCGAAGCAGGCCAGCGCCTTCTCGGCGGCTTCCGCGTTGGTCGCCTTGGAATCATTGATGCAGGCGATGCCATCGATGCTGCCGACCTGCTGCAGGCGGTGCTTGAGGCCGGGGAAAGTCTCGATCGCCGAGAGGATCGCTTCGGCTTCCAGCCCGGCGGCACGCGCGGCGGCGAACACGGCGGCGATATTCTGGCCGTTATGCTTGCCGGGCAAAGCCGGGAAGCGCGACAGCTCGGCGACTTTCACGCCCTGTTCGTAGAGCACGCCATTCACCGCCGAAATGCCATCTTCCAGGATCTGCTCGGCGGAAATGGCGCAGATGGCGCGGTCGGATTGTTCATTGACCAGGTCGGCGTAGATGGCATGGCAGTAATCGTCGTCGATACCGATCACTGCGGTATCGCCTGCCGCCTGCCCCTGGAAGATGCGTGCCTTGATGGCGGCGTAATTCTCCATCGTGCCGTGACGGTCGAGATGATCCGGCGTGATGTTGAGCAGCACGGCGACCCGCGCCTGCCAGCCCGGCGTCAGGTCGATCTGGAACGACGACATCTCCAGCAGGTAGGCGCCGTCATCACCCAGGCGTTCGAGGTCCAGCACCGGCACACCGATATTGCCGCCGATGGCGATGCTGCGGCCGGCAGCCTTGAGCACATGGCCGAACAAGGCCGTGGTGGTGGATTTGCCGTTGGTGCCGGTAATGCCGTAGACCACGGGGCTCAGTTCGCGCAGCAGCAGCTCGACATCGCCGATCACCGGTACGCCGACGCGCTTTGCTGCGGCAACGCAATCGTGCGGCACCGGATGGGTGAGCGGCACACCTGGCGCCAGCACCAGGGCGGCGCAGCCGGCGAGCGTTGCGTCGTTCAGCGGCAACGTCTTGAAGCCGGCCTGTTCGGCGGCAAGGCGCGAGGCCTCGTTATCATCCCATAGCCGCACCTCGGCACCGCCGGCAACAAGCGCGCGCACCGTGGCCAGCCCGCTGCGCGCGAGGCCGAACACGGCGTGGGTGCTGCCTTTGCTATGCCGGAGTGCGATCATGCCCAGCACCTCACCGCAGCTTCAGGGTGGCAAGGCCGGCAAGCGCCAGGATCACCGAGATGATCCAGAAGCGGATCACCACGGTCGGCTCTTTCCAGCCCTTCTTCTCGAAATGGTGGTGCAGCGGCGCCATGCGGAAAACGCGCTTGCCGGTGAGCTTGAAGGAAGCCACCTGCACCATCACCGACACGGTTTCGAGCACGAACAGGCCGCCGATAATCGCCAGCACCAGTTCATGCTTGGTGATGACGCTGATGGTGCCGAGCGCGCCGCCGAGGCTGAGCGAACCGGTATCGCCCATGAACACCATGGCCGGCGGGGCGTTGAACCACAGGAAGCCGATGCCGGCACCCACCAGCGCGCCGCACAGCACGGCCAATTCGCCCGAGCCCGGCACATAGTGGATCTGCAGGTAATTGGCGAACACGGTGTTGCCGACCAGATACGAGATCAGGCCGAAGCTAGCCGCCGCGATCATCACCGGCACGATGGCGAGGCCATCGAGACCATCGGTGAGGTTGACCGCATTGGAGGCGCCGACGATGACGAACACCGCGAAGGGCAGCATGAACCAGCCGAGATTGACCAGCACATCCTTGAAGAACGGCACCGCCAGGCTGCCATTCAGCGGGGCAGGCATGATGGCGCCGATCCAGTAGGCCACGGCGGCGCTGATGACGATGGTGGCCAGCAGCTTGAGCTTGCCGGGCACGCCCTTGGGGTTCTGCTTCGTCACCTTGAGATAGTCGTCGGCAAAGCCGATCAGGCCGAAGCCGAAGGTGACGATCAGCACTGCCCAGACATAGCGGTTGGTCAGGTCGGCCCACAGCAGCGTGCCGGTGCCCATGCCGATCAGGATCAGGAAGCCGCCCATGGTCGGCGTGCCGCGCTTGGTCAGCAAGTGGCTTTCCGGGCCGTCATCGCGGATCGGCTGGCCCTTGCCCTGCTTGGCGCGCAGCCAGTTGATCAGCGGCTCGCCGATCACGAAACTCAGCACCATGGCGGTCATGATGGCGCCGCCGGTGCGAAAGGTGATGTAGCGGAACAGGTTGAACGGGGTGAATTCGTCCGCCAACGGGTAGAGCAGATGATACAGCATCCTGAAACTTTCCTTCGTTACCAGCCACTCGCGGCGCGGGGCGCCGGCGCAGCCGTCAACAGATTCTCCACCACCCGGCCCATGCGGCTGCCGAGCGATCCTTTCACCAGCAGCACATCGCCGGCGCGGATGGCGTTGCGCAGGCCGTCGATCAGGTCTTGCGAATTGGCGGCATGCACGCCGCGCAGCTTGGCCGGCAGCGCCTCATGCAGGCCCTGCATCATCGGCCCCGCCGTGAACACCAGGTCGATGCCGCTTTCCTGCAGCGGTTCGGCCAAGCCGATATGGGCGGCCTGCGCCTCGGCTCCGAGTTCCAGCATGTCGCCCAGCACCGCGATGCGGCGGCCGCGCGGCGATAACGGCTTGGCCATTGCCAGCACGGTGAAGGCGGCGCGCATGCTGGCAGGGCTGGCGTTGTAGCTGTCGTCGATGATTTCGATCTGGCCATCGCGCCAGTCGCGCAGATGGCGTTCGCCCCGGCCCTTCGGTGCAGCGATGCTGGCCAGCGTCAGGCCGGCCTGGGCCAGATCGGCGCCCAGCACCTGCGCGGCGGCCAGCACGGCCAGGGAATTCAGCACCCAGTGGCGGCCTGGCGCACCGATCTTGTAGGTGATCGCCTGGCCCAGCACTTCCGCCGCCACGCAGGAGCAATTCGGATGCGCGGCATACTTGATCAGGCGCGACTGCGCTTCCGCATGCTCGCCGAAGCTGACGATCTCCGCGCCATGCTTCACAGCGGCAGCGGCCAGGCGGTCATAATAGGGATTGTCGCGGTTCAGCACGGCGATGCCGCCGGGCTCCAGCCCTTCCACGATCTCCGCCTTGGCATCGGCAATGCCGGCGACGCTATCGAAGAATTCCAGATGCACCGCTTCCACGGTGGTGATCACCGCCACATGTGGCCGTGCCAGCTTCGAGAGCGGGCGGATCTCGTCGGCATGGTTCATGCCCATCTCGATCACGGCATAGTGGCTATCCACCGGCATGCGCGCCAAGGTGAGCGGCACACCCCAATGATTGTTGAGATTGCCGAGCGAGGCATGGGTCGGGGCCTGTGCCGCGAGAATCTGGCGCAGCATTTCCTTGGTCGAGGTCTTGCCGACACTCCCGGTGACACCAACGACGCGGGCGCCGCAGCGCTGCCGCGCGGCCGCACCGAGATCGTTCAGCGCCTGGAATGTATCGCGCACTAGCACCAGGTTGGCGCCCGGCGGCAGGCCTTCCGGGATACGGTCGACGATGGCGGCGGAGGCACCCTTGGCCAGCGCATCGGCAACGAAGCCATGGCCATCGAAATTCGGGCCCTTCAGCGCCACGAAGAGATCGCCGAAGGCAACGCTGCGGCTGTCGATGGAAATGCCCGATGCCGACCAGCGGGTTTCGGCGCGGCCCTTCACGGCAAGCGCCACTTCATCGGAAGTCCAGAGGGAGAAAGGTTCCATTAATCTTTACTCCCTTATGGTTCGATGCCCGAAGAAAACCCTGCGTCAGCCGCAGACACGGCTTCGCGGGCTTCTCCTGCATCATCGAAGGGACGGGTTTCCTTACCCACGATCTGGCCCTGCTCATGGCCCTTGCCGGCCAGCAGCAGCAGATCACCAGCACGCAGTTCAGCCACCGCCGCGCGGATCGCCGCATGGCGGTCGCCGATCTCGATGGCGCCCGGGCAGGCGGCGAGAATGGCAGCACGGATCGCGGCCGGCTCCTCGCTGCGCGGATTGTCGTCGGTGACATAAACACGGTCGGCCAGCCGCGCGGCGATCTCACCCATCAGCGGGCGCTTGCCCTTGTCGCGGTCGCCGCCGCAACCGAACACCACCACCAGGCGGCCAGCGGCATGCGGGCGCGCGGCCTTGAGCGCGGTTTCCAGCGCATCGGGCTTGTGGGCGTAATCAACAAACACGGCAGCGCCGTTCTTGCGCGTGGCGGCAAGCTGCATGCGGCCCGGCACGCCCTGAATCCGCGCCAGCGCGGCAATCGCCTTGGCAGTATCGGCACCGGCGCCGATCACCAGGCCCAGCGCGGCCAGCAGGTTGCCGGCCTGGAAGCCGCCGATCAGCGGGCAATCGATTTCATGTTCGGCACCGAAAGCAGCAAAGCGGAAACGCAGGCCGCCGGCATGCGGCTGGCTGGCGATCAGTCGCAGCTCCTCGCCCCTCCGGCCATAACGGATCAGGCGCTGGCCGCGCGCCGCGGCAATCTCCGCGACGCGGGCACCATGTTCGCTGTCCATGTCGATCACTGCCACGCCATCGGAGGGCAGCAACTCGCTGAACAGCCGCAGCTTGGCGGCAAAGTAATGCTCGACCGTCGGATGGTAGTCCATATGGTCGCGGCTGAGATTGGTGAAGGCGGCGGCGCGGATGCTCACGCCATCGAGGCGGAACTGGTCCAGGCCGTGGCTGGAGGCTTCGAGCGCCAGATGGGTGCAGCCGGCTTCAGCGGCGCGATGCAACAGGCGGTGCAGTTCCACCGGATCCGGCGTGGTGTTCGGCACTTTTTCAAACACGCCCGGGGCGATCAGGCCCAGCGTGCCGAGGCTGGCGGCGCGCTCGCCCATGATGGTCCAGAGCTGCAGGGCGAAATTCGCCACCGAGGTCTTGCCGCTGGTGCCGGTGACGGCAACGATTGTCTTCGGCTGCGCGCCGAAGAAGGCGGCGGCCATCAGCGCCAGGCGGCGGCGCGGGTTGGCATCGGCAATAAAAGCAACACGCTCGGCATAAGCCGGATCGACGCTGTCGCTCAACACCGCCACGGCGCCTTTCTCGGCGGCATCGGGAATGAAGCGGCGGCCATCCATGGCACTGCCCTGCAATGCCGCGAACAGGAAGCCCGGACGCACGGCGCGGCTATCGGCAGTGAGGCCGACGATGTCGAGCCCCGCGATCCGCGGGTCCAGCCGCAGGTCAGTGCAAAGCTCATTGAGACGCAATTTTCTTCTCCTGCGTCCGCACGCCGGTCACCGGCACATACATGGCTTGCTTGAGGTCCGGCGCATTCTCGTCCACCGGCGGCACGCCGAGCAGCGGCGCGATGCGCGAAATGATGCGGCCAGCCGTCGGCGCCGAAGTCCAGCCGGCCGTGGCAAAACCATAGGTGCCCTTCTGCGGCTTCGGCTCGTCGATCATCACCTGCACGAGGTAACGCGGCTTGTGCATCGGGAAGCCGGCGACGAAGGTGTTGAACAGCGCCTTGCGATTATAGCCGCCGCGCGCACCGATCTTTTCCGAGGTGCCGGTCTTGCCGCCGACGAGATAGCCTTCCACATCGGCCTTCTTGCCGGTGCCCTCTTCCACCACCAGCAGCATCAGCTTGCGCATCACATCCGACACTTCCGGCTTGATCACCTGGCGGCCCGGCACCGGCAGGCCCGGCGGGCGCTTCACCAGAGTGGGCGGGTGCAGCACGCCGCCATTGATCATCGCGGCGGTAGCGGTGGCGAGTTGCAGCGGCGTCACCGACAGGCCATGGCCGAAGGCAATGGTCATGGTTTCGACGGTCTTCCAGTTGCGCGGGATCAGCGGCGCGCCGATTTCGGGCAGTTCCAGCGCCACCTTGTTCAGCATGCCGATCTTGCCCATGAATTCGCGCTGCAAATTCGGGCCGACATCGACGGCCATCTTGGCCGAACCGATGTTGGAGGAATACATGTAGATTTCCGGCACGCTGAGCCAGCGGCGCTTCGGATGATCGTCGCGGATCTGGAAGCGGGAAATCTGGATCGGGTTGGTGGCATCATAGCCGCCCGAGAGCTTCACCGTGCCATAGTCGAGCGCCATGGCGGTATTCAGCGTCTTCATGGTCGAGCCCATTTCGTAGACGCCAAGCGTGATGCGGTTGAAGCGCGCATCCTTGGAGGCTTCGCCCGGATTGAGCGGGTCGAAATCCGGCAGGCTGACCAGCGACACGATCTCGCCGGTATGAATATCGAGCACGATGGCGCCGCCACCGATGGCTTCGAAGAACTGCACCGCCTTGGAGAGTTCGTCGCGCACAATATGCTGCACGCGGATGTCGATGCTGAGTTCCAGCGGGTCGCCGGTGCGGGCGGGATCGCGCAGGCTGTCGTCGAAATACTGCTCGATGCCGGCAATGCCCTTGCCGTCGATATCGGTATAGCCGAGCACATGCACCGCCAGATTGCCCTGCGGATAGACGCGCTTCTGCTCGGTGTGGAAATACAGGCCCGGAATGCCGAGGCGGTTCACTTCATATTGCTGGCGTGGCGTCAGGTTGCGCTTGATCCACACGAAGCTCTTGCCCGGCGCCAGCTTGTTCTGCAGGTCGGCAACGGTGAATTCCGGCAGGGTCTGGGCCAGCCGCACCGCCGCCTGATCCGGATTGATGATCTTGCGCGGATCGGCGAACAGCGAGGCGGTCTTGAGGTTGGTCGCCAGCATCTGGCCGTTGCGATCCACCACCGGCTGACGCTCCATCAGCACGGTCTTGGCCAGCAATTCCGGATTGCTGCCGCGCGCCACGGCGGGTTCCGACACGCCCTTGATCGCGGTGAGCCACACCAGGCGACCGGCCAGGACGCAGAACAGCAGCGAGAACAGCGCGATGCCGATGACCAGGCGCGAGCGGCCGGTTTCCAGCGCCTGCTTGGTCTCGCCTTCCAGCTTCACCAGGGCCGGACGACCGGGAATATCGGCGGGCGTGCAGGGCGGGCGCGGCTTCGGGGTGCGGCGGAACAGTGCCATCAGCGCAGCCCCCGCTTCTTGTCGTCGACCGGCTTGTCGCTGCTGCCGCGCATGGCGCCGAGCACGGCAGCCACATCGCCATCCATATCGTCAAGCGTCGCCGCCTGCTTGGCCGCCACCGGCTGCGCCACAGCGAGCGCCTGAGCCTGCGGCGCCTGAACTTGCGGCACTTGGACTTGCTGAGCCGGCATGGGAGCAGCCTGAACCGGAGCCTGCGGCGCGGCAGCCACGGCGGCCGGCGCCGGCTGAGCCGGCATGGCGACCGGCGGCGCAACGCGCTCCTGGCGCCAGGGCAGGTCCTCGATGCGGGTGATCTGCCGCGCGGTGGCCGGCTTCATGTCGAGCAGGCGCTGCGCCTTGTCCTGCAGGTATTCCGGACGCGCCAGGTAGCTCCACTCGGCCTGCAGCACGCCGATGGTCTCGCGCTCCTGGCCCAAAGCGCGGTTGAGTTCCACCAGTTCATCTTCCAGGCGCTGCACTTCATAGGAAAGCTGGTACAGACCGAAGGCGACGATGCCGAGCAGCAGCAGGGCAATGAAGGAGAAACCGCGGCTCATGCGGCCTCCTGCATGTCGTCGGCCGGCCAGGCGGCGGCGTCGGTGCGGCGGGCGGCGCGCAGCTTGGCCGAGCGGGCACGCGGATTGGCTTCCGCTTCCTGTTCGCCCGCCGTGATCGCGCCCTTGTGGATCGGGGCGAAGGACGGCGCGCGGACGGCGGCGGGATTTTCCGGCAGATGGCGCGAGGTGCCGCCGCCCTTGCCGGCGCGGCGGTCGAGGAACTGCTTCACCACACGGTCTTCCAGCGAATGGAACGACACCACGGCAAGGCGGCCATCGGGCTTGAGCAGGCGTTCCGCCGCCAGCAGGCCACGGCGCAGTTCGCCCAGTTCGTCGTTCACATGGATGCGCAACGCCTGGAAGGTGCGGGTGGCCGGATGATGGCCGGGCTTGCCGCGCACCACGCGGGCAACGATGGCGGCGAGTTGCAGCGTGCGGGTGATCGGGGCCTCGGCACGCGCCTTGACGATGGCGCGGGCGATGGCGCGCGAGCGATGCTCCTCGCCATAGAGATAGATGATATCGGCCAGCTCGGCCTCGTCGCGGCTGTTCACCACATCGGCGGCGCTCTCGCCGCTTGAGGCATCCATGCGCATGTCCAGCGGGCCATCCTGCTGGAAGGAAAAGCCGCGCTCAGCCTGGTCGAGCTGCATCGAGGAAACGCCGATATCCAGCGTCACGCCATCGACACCATCGATGCCCTCATCGGCCAGCAATTCCGCCATGGCACCGAAACGGCCGCGCAGCAGGCGGAAGCGGCCCGGATGCGCCGCACTAACCCGCGCGGCATGCATCTCCACGGTGGGATCGCGGTCGATGCCATAGACCTTGCAATCCGCCGCCGCCAACAACGCGCCGGAATACCCCCCGGCACCAAACGTACCATCCACGAAAACCTCGCCATCGCGCGGCGCCAAGGCTGCAACAACTTCCGCGCAGAGAACGGGAAGATGCATTGCCTTTGCGGCAGGATCATGGCCGAAGCCGGAGGCCATGCCGGCGCTCACGATATCGCCCCCGATTTCAACTGCGTCTTGAGCCGCGCCTTGGCCGCCGCATCGCGCTCGGCCCAGGCCTTCGGCTCCCAAAGCTGGAAATTGCGGCCACGGCCGACAAACACCGCCTCGCCCGGCGCGGCCAGGCCGGCATGCTCGAGCAAAGCCTGCGGCAGCACGATGCGGCCTTCGCCGTCGAACTGCGCCAGGGTCAGGGAAGCCAACAGGGTGTCTTCAAGGTCGGCGCGCTCGGCGGAGAATTCCGGCATCGCGGCGATGCGGCCATGCACGCCCTTGAGATACTCGTTGCCGCCCGCCACCAGGGCGCGGGCTTCGTAGGTGGCATCAGCCACCCAGTCAGGGCCGAGATAGACGCCGCCTTCGGGACCCTGGCGGCCGAGCAGGGCGCGGAACGGCGCAGGCACGGAAATCCGCCCCTTGGCATCGATCCGATTCCGAAATGTGGAGAGGAAAACTTCCACAATGCCCCCCAAAAGCCGTCGAAACGGCCCGCTGCCCCGCCCAAAGGCCGGAAATACTGCCCCTTTGGGATGTTATGGGATAGCATGGGCTAGGATGGGCGTCAATGGAGAATGATTGGGCCGGGATGGCGATTCGGCCTAAAGATTTCAGAAACTTGGCTGCGGTAGCTCACCTGGGAAATGTCTTGTTTTGTTCTCGTTCCTTTGGGGAAGAATGAACCCTTGCCGGGGGGGCGCGGGAGCCGCTACACCGAGGGACATAGACCGGAGGAACGAGTGCGCTTCAGTCCCCCTGCCCTAGCGACCCTGGCCCGCCTGGCCCTGCTGGCTGTCCTGCCGCTGCTTGCCGCTGCCATACCGGCCGCGCGGGCCCAGATCGGCATCAATGAATTCCTGCCGCGCCAGGCCCCGGCGCTGAAGCGTTTTTCCGTCGTCGCCAGCACCGCCAACAACCAATGCCTCACGGTGCAGCCGACAGGCAGCGACATCACCCGGCTGCGCCCCGATGTGCTGCTGAGCCCCTGCGAATTCAGCATCGACAACCAGACTCAGGGCTTCTTCATCACCCGCACGGTGCGCGAGCGAAACCAGATTTTCTTCGCCGCCAATCCGGCCTATTGCCTGGCCATGGATCCGCGCAACCGCCGCCTTGTCGCGGTGGCCTGCGGTGTCAACGCCGAGATGTTCGCTGCCAATCCGCAGCATTTCGAATTGCGCCGCGGCGGCCTGGCCGTGGTCACCGACAGCGGCGAGGCCTGGTGCGTGGATACCCGCGCCAGAGAAGGCTTTTCGCAACTTTTCGAGCCGTATTTCATGCCCTGCCCGAGCCAGATCGGCGAGGCCTTCATGATGCGCGTGAATCGATAAATACAATGGTGCCAGACGGCCTGTAAGCCGGGTTCTGTCCACCCACTTGCGTGGGCTGTACGGCCATTCCTCTGGGACATCCGTTGCCGGATGCCTCGCGCGACCGACCCGGATGGCAGGCCGGAAAAAGCCTCGCCTGCTTGCGCAAGCCGCCATCCCTATTTGGTCTTGCTCCCGGTGGGGTTTGCCATGCCGCTCCTGTTGCCAGGCGCGCGGTGCGCTCTTACCGCACCTTTTCACCCTTGCCGCCGGCATTGCTGGCGGCGGCGGTCTGTTCTCTGTGGCACTGTCCCTGGGGTCGCCCCCGCCGGGTGTTACCCGGCACCGCTTTTCCGTGGAGCCCGGACTTTCCTCGCCCCCGAAAGAGCGCGGCCGTCCAGCCATCTGGCACCGCCGCGAGCAATAGACCCGCCGGGCCTCGCGAGCAAGCTCTTTGCGCCAGTATCAAGCGCCCAGTTTAAGCTCTTTGCGCGATGTGGTGAATCAGGCTGGTGGTTTCCGGATCGGCGATGCCGTCGATCCGCGCCGGCCGCCAATGGCGCTGGAAAGCGCGCACCACCGTCTCGGTCAGCGGGTCATAGATGCCGCTGCCCTCGATGCCGTAGCCGATGCGGTCGAGCGCCACCTGCAGGTCCACCACAGCACCGCTTTTCATGCCCGGGCGCAGTTCCGGCGCATGCGGCGAGGGGCGGAATTCGGGGCTGGGCCACAGGCCGAAGCCGGCCTGCGCCAGCCGCGCCCAGGGGAACAGTTCGCCCGGATCTTCCTTGCGTTGCGGTGCCACGTCGGAATGACCGATGAACCCGGCGGCCGGAATCGAATGCCGCGTCTTGATCTGCTGCAGCAGCGGCAGCAAAGCCGCGATCTGTGCTTCCGGGAACGGCCGGTAGCCGAATTCATGGCCGGGATTGACCAGTTCGATGCCGATGGAGCGCGCATTCACATCGCGGATGCCGCGCCAGAAAGCGACGCCGGCATGCCAGGCGCGCGCCTCTTCCGCCACCAGCCGGGTGATCGTGCCATCCTCGTCGACCACGTAATGCGCCGAAACCTTGGCTTCCGCATCGGTCAGGCGGTTCAATGCCGCTTCCGCCGTCTGCATCCCAGTATAATGCAGCACCACCATGTCCACCGGCTTGCGGCACCGGCGTTCGTCGAAATTCGGCGAGGCGCGCTCGAGCATGGTCACTGCATCCGTCATGCCCTCAACTCCACTTAATCCGAACCAGCTTTGACCTTCGCTGCCGCAAGCGCGGCGCGTTCTTCCACACTCTGCGCCGGCTTCTTGTCGGCAATCTGGCTATCGCGCAGGGTAACGATCAGCACGCCCAGCAGGGTGATCGCGGCGCCGATCAGCGCCCGTTCGCTCAGGCGCTCGCCCAGGATGATGACGCTGAACAGGATACCCATCACCGGCGCCATGGTCACACCCGGATTGACCAAGGCGACGGGGTAAAGCCGCAGCAGGTAATAGACGCCGCCATGGCCGAACAACGACACGCCGATGATCGAATAGGCCAGCAACGACCATTCGCCCCAGCCGGCGGCCTGTGTTGCCTGCCATTGACCCTGTTCGAAGAAATACGACAGCAGCAGCAGGCCGGGCGCGGAAGCCACGCCGATCCAGGCCTGCATCGCCAGCGGGTCGACATGCTGGATGCGGCGCACCAGCACCTGGCCATAGGACATCGACACCATTGCCAGCAGGCAGATCAGCAGCGCCATGCCATAGGTCAGGATGGCGGGATCGAAGCTCATCACCACCGAGCCGATGAAGGCCAGCGCGATGCCAAGGCCACGGCGCCAGCGCACCGTTTCGCCCAGCATCAGCCAGGCCAGCAAGGCCGATACCGGCCCGCCAAGCTGCACGATCACGGCAATGACCGAAACATCGTGCGCCATCTTGATGGCATTGAACATCAGCGCGAAATGCAGCGTGCCCATGAACAGCGCGATCTGCAGCACCAGGCTCATCTGTCCCTTGTGCAGTTTCAGCCAGGGCAGCAGCAGCAGCCCGAGCCCGAGGAAGCGCAGGCCGGTGAAAAAGATCGGCGGGAAGTGGCCAACGGCGAGTTTCGAGGCAACGAAATTGAAGCCCCAGACGGCGCAAATGGATATAAGCAGCAAAAGGTGCAGGGGACGCATCGCGGGACACTATCAAAGCGCCCCCAGGGGGGCCAGAAAAGAACGCGCCCCTGCCATGCATGGCCTGCATGACGGTTATGCGCCGGAACGGGCCCGGCTCTTGGCCTCGCCGACGGGAACGGCTTTACTGCGCCGGCAGCAGAACATGCGGCAGAACATTGGGGGCGCAGATGGCAGCGGCAGGCAAGAAGCCGGGCAACAAGGTGACAAAAGCGGCAAAAGCCCAAGAAACCGCCGTGGGAACGCGAACCCACCGGCCGATCGTTTCCTCGGCGCATCTCGCATCCGAACGCCTGAGCGAACTCAGCGAATTCGAGTTTGCCCTGATGATGACCGCTAATGCCTTCAACCGCTGGATCGTGCGCTGCATGAATGCCGCCGGCACGCCGGACCTGGCGGCGCTGGACGTGATGGTGCTGCATGGCGTGAATCACCGCGACCGCCCGAAGCGGCTGGCCGATCTCTGCCTGGTGCTGAATGTGGAAGACAGCCACACCGTCAATTACGGCCTCAAGAAGCTGCAGCGCCTGGGGCTGGTGAGCGGCGAGAAACGCGGCAAGGAAATCCACTATTCCACCACGGCGGCGGGCCGCGAGGCCTGCCTCAGCTATCGCAAGGTGCGTGAGGAATTGCTGGCCGAGGCCGCGGCCCTGATCGGCCGGCAGCCGGGCGAGATCGCCCGCATCGCCGAGACCATGCGGGCCCTGTCCGGCCTCTACGACCAGGCCGCCCGCGCCGCCGCCTCGCTTTAGGACGATGACTATTCGTTGACAATTTATCAACGTCCTGGGATGGTGCCGTCACCTTGAACGGAGGATCAGATGAGCGCGCAGTGGGAGTTCTGGATCGATCGCGGCGGCACCTTCACCGACATCGTTGGCCGCAAGCCCGATGGCAGCATCGTCACCCACAAGCTGCTCTCGGAAAACCCGGAACGCTACAAGGATGCCGCCGTGCAGGGCATCCGCGACCTGCTGGGGCTCAAGAATGGCGAGCCGCTGCCCGCCGGCGCCATCAAGGCGGTGAAGATGGGCACCACGGTGGCGACCAATGCGCTGCTCGAGCGCAAGGGCGACCGCGTGCTGCTGCTGGTCTCCGAAGGCTTTGGCGACCAGCTCCGCATCGGCTACCAGACCCGGCCGAAGCTGTTCGCGCTGCATATCCAGTTGCCCGAGATGCTTTACGAGCGCGTGGTGGAAGTGCCGGAGCGCGTGCGCGTCGATGGCTCGATCGAAACCCCGCTCGACCTCGCCGCCGCCGAAGCCGCGCTGAAGGCCGCCTATGCCGATGGCATCCGCGCCTGCGCGGTGCTGTTCATGCATGGCTACCGCTACCCTGAGCATGAGGCCAAGGTGGCGGCACTCGCCCGCCAGATCGGCTACAGCCAGGTTTCCGCCAGCCACCAGGTCAGCCCGCTGATCAAGTTCGTCAGCCGTGGCGATACCACGGTGGTGGACGCCTATGTCTCGCCGATCCTGCGGCGCTATGTCGATCAGGTGGCGAGCCAGCTCGACGCCGAAAAGAATAACCTGCGGCTGATGTTCATGCAGTCCAATGGCGGCCTGGCGGACGCCAATTACTTCCAGGGCAAGGACAGCATCCTTTCCGGCCCGGCCGGCGGCGTGGTCGGCCTGGTGCAGACCTCGACCCGGGCCGGCTTCGCCAAGGTGATCGGCTTCGACATGGGCGGCACCTCCACCGATGTCAGCCATTACGACGGCGAATACGAGCGCGCCTTCGAGACCATGGTGGCTGGCGTGCGCATGCGCGCGCCAATGATGCTGATCAACACAGTCGCGGCCGGCGGCGGCTCGATCCTGCATTTCGATGGTGCGCGCTACCGCGTCGGCCCGGATTCAGCCGGCGCCAATCCCGGCCCGGCCTGCTACCGGCGCGGCGGCCCGCTCGCCGTCACCGACTGCAACGTGGTGCTGGGCAAGCTGCAACCCGATTTCTTCCCCGCCGTGTTCGGCCCCAATGGCGACCAGCCGCTGGATGCCGAAATCGTCAAGACGAAATTCGCCGAACTGCAGGCGCGCGTGAAAGCCGAAAGCGGCGATAGCCGCAGCATCGAGGAAATGGCCGAGGGCTTCCTCGCCATCGCGGTTGAGAACATGGCCAACGCGATCAAGAAGATTTCCGTCGCGCGCGGCTATGACGTGACCAAGTATGTGCTGACCAGCTTCGGCGGCGCCGGCGGCCAGCATGCCTGCCTGGTGGCCGATGCGCTCGGCATGACGGAAGTGCTGCTGCATCCGCTGGCCGGCGTGCTTTCCGCCTATGGCATGGGCCTGGCCGACATGCGCGTGCTGAAGGAAAAGACCGTGGAGCGCAGCTTCGAGGCCGCCGCCCAGCCCGCGCTGGCCAAGGAACTCGATGCGCTGGCCGAGGAAGCACGCGCCGAAATGCTGCGCCAGGGCGTGGCGCCGGAGCGCGTCACCGTTCTGCGCAAGCTGCACCTGCGCTATGGCGGCTCGGATTCGCCGCTGGTGGTGGATTTCGGCGACCTGGAGAGCACCAAGGCCGCTTTCGAAACCGCGCATCGCCAGCGTTTCGGTTTCATCAGCCCGGAGAAGCAGCTCATCGCCGGCTCGGTGGCCGTGGAAGTCGTGGGCGAAGGCGAGCGCGCACCCGATAGCGTGGAGGCCATCGGCGAGATTCGCGCGCCCGGCGCAATCCCTGCGCTGGCCCGCCGCCGCGCCTACATGGCTGGCAAATGGCATGACACGCCGATTTATGACCGTGAGAAGCTCAATCCGGGCGAAAAGCTGAACGGCCCGGCGATCATCACCGAAAGCACGTCGACCATCGTGCTGGAGCCGGGCTGGCAGGCCCGGCTTACCGAGCGCCGCGACCTGGTGCTGAAGCGCGTCGAGGCCCTGCCCGAGCGCAAGGCCATCGGTACCGACGTCGATCCGGTGATGCTGGAAATCTTCAACAATCTGTTCATGTCGATTGCCGAGCAGATGGGCAGCGTGCTGGAAAAGACCGCCTATTCGGTGAATATCAAGGAGCGCCTGGATTTCTCCTGCGCCATCTTCGATCTGGATGGCGAGCTGATCGCCAATGCGCCGCATATGCCGGTGCATCTCGGCTCGATGTCGGAATCGATCAAGACCGTGATGCGCAAGCGCGCCGGCACCATGAAGCCCGGCGATGTCTATGTGCTGAACGCGCCCTATGCCGGCGGCACGCATCTGCCCGATGTCACGGTGATCACCCCGGTTTTTGACAAAGCCGGCAAGGAGGTGCTGTTCTATCTCGGCAGTCGCGGCCATCATGCCGATATCGGCGGCACCACGCCGGGCTCGATGCCGCCCGACAGTCGCACTGTCGCCGATGAAGGCGTGCTGCTGGATAACGTGCTGCTGGTGGATGGCGGCCGGTTCCTGGAAGATGAGATCGTCGCGCTGCTGAAATCCGGCCAGTATCCCTCACGTAACCCGTTCCAGAATGTTGCCGACCTCAAGGCACAGATCGCTTCCTGCGAAAAGGGTGCCCAGGAACTGCGCAAGATGGTCGATCAGTTCGGCCTGGATGTGGTGCGCGCCTACATGAACCATGTGCAGGACAATGCGGAGGAATCCGTACGCCGCGTGATCAGCCGCCTGAAGGACGGTGAATTCACCTATCCGATGGATGACGGCTATGAGATCAAAGTGAAGGTGACGGTCAATCACGCCGATAGAACGGCAAAGATCGACTTTACCGGAACGTCAGGCGTGCACCCGACCAATTACAACGCGCCGACGGCGGTCTGCGTCGCCGCCGTGCTCTATGCCTTCCGCTGCCTGGTGGATAGCGACATCCCGCTGAATGGCGGCTGCCTGAAGCCGCTGGAAATCATCATCCCGAAGAACTCGATGCTGGATCCGGTGTTCCCGGCCGCCACGGTGGCCGGCAATGTTGAAACAAGCCAGTGCATCACCGACACCATCTTTGGCGCGCTGGGCGTGATGTCGGCAGCCCAGGGAACGATGAACAACTTCACCTTCGGCAATAACGATTACCAGTATTACGAAACGATCTGCGGCGGCAGTGGTGCCGGTGCGACATTCGATGGCTGCGACGCCGTGCACACCCATATGACGAATGCCCGCCTCACCGATCCGGAAGTGCTGGAATTCCGCTTCCCCGTGCTGCTGGAATCCTTCCGCATCCGGCGCGGTTCCGGCGGCAAGGGCAAGCACAAGGGCGGCGACGGCACCATCCGCCGCATGCGCTTCCTGGAGCCGATGACCGCGACGCTGCTCTCGTCCCATCGCATTGTGCCGCCATTCGGCCTCGAAGGCGGCAGCCAGGGCGAAACCGGCCGGCAATGGGTGGAGCGATCCAATGGCAAGCGCGACGAGCTTGAGGGCCGCTGCTCTACGCCGATGCAGCCCGGCGATGTCTTCGTCATCTCCACGCCTTCGGCTGGCGGCTTCGGCAAGGCTGAGGAAGTGAAACAGGCTGCGGAATAATCGCCGCCCAAATTCCGCCACAGTAACCGGCGAGTCTCCCTCCACTGCATGCCGCTGTTTATTCATGCTGTGGAGGGGGAGTGCATCGCTTTGCCGCTACCTGTGCCGTTCTGCTGCTGGGTTCCACTGGCCCGGCATTGGCCCAGGATGCGTTCCCGGACTGCCCGCTTTTCGTCAGCCCCGGTGATGCCGCGATCTGCGGCATCGGTCGCGACAGCAGTTTGCCACCGCTCTACGATCCAACACCGGCCTTGATGCTGCTGGGCCAGCGTCCGCTGCTGGATCTGCAGGATATCAATCTGGCATCGCCCAATCCCACACAGCCCTATCAGGTCAGGACCTACAGCACGACGGCTGCTCCGCTCACCGGCTATGACCTGCCGTTGCTGGATGGCCTCACCCTCAGCGGTACGGATGCCCTCAGCCGCAGCGTTGATGCCGAAGGCGAGACCAACACGCTGAAAGGCAAGTTCGGCCTCGCCTACGAGGAGTATGGCGTAAAGTTCAAGGTCAATCCCGATGCCGCGCTGATCTGGAGCGACCTGGCCGGCAGCGGTGCGCGACGCCTCGGCGTCGACAACCAGGCTTCCGCCCTGCTCAGCCAGAACCTGACCCTGACGCTTTCCGCCGGCTATGACAGCCTGTTCGATGCCGCCGATCCCGCTGCCTCGATCAGCCGCGACCGACACCGCGTCGCCCTGGCGCAGCATTTCGCCAGCGGCTACAAGTTCGGCCTCTCGGCACAGCGGCAGAACGAATACCGTGCAGCGGAACGGCGCGACATAAACAGCTTCGGCCTGCAGATCGGCGTGCCCTTAAGCGAGAGCCTCAATTTTACTGCCAGCCACGAATTCGCCCTCGGCCAGAAGCGCGACCTGACGACCCGTAACGCGTTGCCCATCGCCGGCCAGCAGCAAAGCCTGGATATGCAGATGCACTGGACACCGCTGGCGCTGGACCGCCGCGCCATGACCCTGATGGCCGCCTATTCGATCAGCCAGGAAGCCTGGGGCGGCTATGCCGATCCGGCGCTGGCCCAGGCGCGGCTGAACCTGGCGATGCGCTTTTGAGGTTCACGCTCCCTGCTCGATGAATGCTTCCAGCGGCAGGCGCTGGCGGATATAGCCGGCCAGCGGTTTCAGCACACGCGTGCGCCAGGCGCCACCGGGCGGGCGGAAAGCGGTGAATTCCAGCTTCGGCTCGGCGCCGCGCTTGCGCTTGGCATCGCCGGCACCGGAGCTGAAATTGAACAGCAGGCCACGCGCCGCGCCGAGGCCAATCAGATGCGCCACCAGGGCGCGGTAGGCGCCGGCCTCGCGCGGCAGGTTCACATCATGACCGAGCAGCGGCACCGTCATGATGCCATGCTGGCTGTGGATACCGGCAAAGGCGGCGAGCCTGCCCTCGGCATTCACCAGCCCGGTGAATTCAAGCGCCTGGTTTTCCCAGGCGCGCTGGAAGAAGGCCGCCGTGTAATCCGGGTTCAGGTGGCTGTGGCGTTCCAGATACACCGCCGCATACATTGCCCGCGCCTGTTCGAGCAGCGCCACATCGAAAGCGGCATGCGGCAAGGGCGTGTAGAGCTTGCGCAGCAGCGCGCGGTCGCGCTTGTAATGCGAAGCACGCGGCTCGGCGGCTGGAAATTCGTAGACCACGCGCGCCGGCAGCAGGAAGAAATCCTGTTCTTCGAGCGCCACCAATAGCGCACCATGGCGGTCTGGCCGCAGGTTGCGCAGGCCGATCCAGCCATTGTCATGCCGGGCGATGGCCGTTTCCGCCGCATGCAGCAGGCCCGCGCCATTCTCGGCCGCCAGGCTGGTGGAGAGCGGCAAGTTGCCGAGCAGCAGACAGCGCGCCAGGCCGCTCATCTCGGCCAAACCGGCGAGCTGCCGCATCGCGGCAGCCAGCCGTGGCCGCGCTGGCGCGATTTCCGCCGCCGGATAGCGCAGGAAGGCCGATACAGGCGCGGTGAGATAGCAGACTTCCGCGCCGCCGCGCAAAGCCCGGGTCAGCGGCACCTGCCCGAGCCAATGCAGTTCGGCGGCGGCATTGCGCACCGCCGTCTTGAGCGGCAAAGCCGCCGGATCAGCGTCGTTGATAAAGGTGAACGGCGCCATAGATGCCGGAACGGTCCATCTCGAAAGCCTGTGCGCTGCGCGCCTCATCCCGCGCCCAGACTTTGGCAACATCGCCGAGTGCGGCGACGCTGAGTGGCGAGGCCATGCCGGCGGTGCGGAACAGCACGCGGACGCTATCACTGCCGCAGGCGTCAATTGCCTGCCATAGCTCGGCGATCTCGGCATCGGCCATCCAGTCCTGGGCATCCAGCAGTACCACCGCATCCACCGAGCGGCGCGGCAGCGAACGCAGGAAATCGCGCATGTTGCCATGCACCGGCAGCACACGGCCGGCATCGCGGCGCATCTGCTCGAAATGCTGTTGTTGCAGATAAGGCGGCAGGCATCGGTTGCCGGGGCCGGGATAGCGATGCTGCATGGCCTGCCAGGCAAAGTAATTGTCAGCCGTGGAGAAATCCGCCAGCAGCCGCAGCAGGCGCTGGCGCAGCACATCGGCCAGGCCACCCGGCGCGTCACCGGCCAGCAGCACACGCTGGCGCGGCGGAATGCCTAAAGAGAACAGCAGCGCCGGATTGGCTGCCAGCCAGCGCAGCAGGCGGCTGGAAAACAATGCATCGACCTTCAGCAGCGCATCAATGCGGTCTGGGTTGGCCGGATCGGGATGCAGCAAGGCGGCGCGGTCGATGCCGCAGCGGTCGGCGACCCAATGGGCGAAGCCGATGAAGCTGCCGAGCATGCCATGGCGGAAAAAGCCATCGGCGAAATAGCGGTAGCGCGGTTGTAGTGTCAGGTCGCGGCCATCCCAGTACTCACGCGCCGGCGCATCCAGCAGCGGACGCAGCCGCGCCAGATAGTCGGCGCGATTGGCGGGATCGTTGGCAGCGCCAAAGAAGCGCCAGAAATCGTCGTAACTGCCATAGGCGCGCAGGCCGGCGAGTTTCAATTTGAGCAGCGCCAGATGCGTCTCGTTGAGATCGACGGCATAGACCTGCTTCGGCCTGGCGGTGAGATAGGACAGCGCGTTGCAGCCGCCGGACGAAATCGTCACCACCGTCGCGCCTTCGGGCAATTGCAGCGCCGCCATGTCGGCTACTGGGTCTTCCCATATCTGGGTATAGACCAGGCGCTGGAACCACACCGCGAACAGCCGGTCCCAGAAGGAAATATCGGCATCGTCGCGGCGATTGCGGACGGCATCGAGAACGAGATTTTCTGTCATGGCTCCGAATCGCAGGCACAGGTAAAAAGCGGCGCACCTTAGGGCGGCAATGCTGCCGATTTTTGACGCTTTGGCGATTTCAGAGCGAATTTGATGCCGGCTTTACGCGGGGGCAGGCTTTTCTTAGTCCGCTTCACTGCTAGAGTCGTGGCAAAGTTCCGGGAGAAACGCCATGTCCGCGCTCAACGCCTTCGAGACCCATGAAGTGCTCAACCAGCCGCCAGCGCTGGAAGGCCACAATCTCTTCACCTCCGACCGCGCGCTTAGCGATGCCGCCAGCCGCGAAGGTGCTGCCTGGGCCGAGGCTGATCTTGCCGCCTATGGCGCCAAACTGGGGGCGCCGGAAACCATCGAGGCCGGTCGGCTGGCGCATAAATTCCCGCCGCAACTGCAACTCTTCGACCGTTTCGGCCATCGCCGCGACGAGGTGGAATTCCATCCCGCCTGGCATCAGATCATGGGCCTGATCATCGGCCAGGGCCTGCATAGCGCACCCTGGGCCGACCCGAAGCCCGGGGCCCATGTCGCCCGCGCGGCTGCCTATATCATGCATGCGCAGATCGAGCCGGGCAGCCAATGCCCCACCACCATGACCTATGGTTCGGTGCCGGCCTTGCGCCGTGATGCCGAGATTGCCAAGACCTGGCTGCCGAAAATCTATGACCGCCGCTATGACAAACGTTCGGCGCCGATAGAGCAAAAGACCTCGGTGCTGCTCGGCATGGGCATGACCGAGAAACAGGGCGGATCGGATGTGCGCGCCAACACCACGCGGGCCGAGCCCGATGGCCAGGGCGGCTTCATCATCACCGGGCATAAATGGTTCTTCTCGGCACCGCAATGCGACGCGCATCTGGTGCTGGCCCAGACGCCGGGCGGCTTGAGCTGCTTCTTTGTGCCGCGCTTCAAGCCCGATGGCACGCGCAATGAAATCCGCATCCAGCGCCTGAAGGACAAGGTCGGCAACAAGTCGAATGCCTCGTCAGAAGTGGAATTCCACGGCGCCTGGGGCAAGCTGCTCGGCGAGGAAGGCCGTGGCGTGCCCACCATCATCGAGATGGGCACTTACACGCGGCTCGATTGCGCGCTCGGCTCGGCCGGCCTGCTGCGCGGCGCCGTGGCGCAGGCCCTGCACCATGCCAGCCATCGCCGCGCCTTCCAGCGCCACCTGATCGACCAGCCGCTGATGACCAACGTGGTGGCCGACCTGGCGCTTGAATCGGAAGCCGCGACCTCGCTGGCCTTGCGCCTCGCCCGTGCCTTCGACCGCCGCGACATGGACGCGGCGGAAGCCGCCTTCATGCGGCTCTGCACCCCGGCGGTGAAATACTGGGTATGCAAGCGGGCGCCGATGGCCGTGGTGGAAGCCATGGAGGTGCTGGGCGGCAACGGCTATGTCGATGAAGGCCCGATGGGCATGCTGTACAAGGAAATCCCGCTCAATTCGATCTGGGAAGGCTCGGGCAACGTGATGTGCCTGGACGTGCTGCGTGCGCTGATGAAATCCGGCGATGCGCTGGACGTATTCCTGGCCGAGATCGATTCCGCCAGCGGTGCCGACAAGCGCCTCGACCAGGCGATTGCCGGGCTGAAGGCCGAATTCGCCGATATCACCGATATCGAAAGCCGGGCGCGGCGCGTGGTCGAGCGCATGATGCTGACCCTGCAGGGGGCGCTGCTGGTGCGCGGCGCGCCGGCTGCGGTGGCGGATGCCTTCTGCGCCTCGCGGCTGGCGGGCGACTGGGGCCATGCCTTCGGTACCCTGCCCAAGGGCGCCGACCTGCGCGGCATCGCCGAGCGGGCACGGCCTGTGCTGAATTAATCAGCGCCGGCCGAACAGCTTTTCGATATCGGCAAGCTGCAATTCGACATAGGTCGGGCGGCCGTGGTTGCACTGGCCGGAATGCGGCGTCGCTTCCATCTGGCGCAGCAGCGCGTTCATCTCATCCGTGGTGAGCCGCCGCCCGGCCCGCACGCTGCCATGGCAGGCCATGGTGCCGCAGACATCCTCCAGCCGCTCCTTGAGCGACAGCGCGGCATCGTATTCCGAGAGATCGTCGGCAAGGTCGCGGATCAGGCCCTTCACGTCGCCATCACCGAGCAGCGCCGGCACTTCGCGGACAAGAATGGCGCCGGCGCCGAAGGCTTCCAACACCAGGCCAAGCTCGGCCAACTCCTCGGCGCGGGCGGCGACACGGGCGGCCTCGGCTTCGTTCAGTTCGACGACTTCGGGCAGCAGCAGCATCTGGCGCGGTACCTTGCCTGTGCTGAGATGCTGCTTCATGCGCTCATAGACCAGGCGCTCATGGGCGGCATGCTGATCCACGATGACGATGCCCTGCTCAGTCTGCGCCACGATATAGGTGGCGTGAAGCTGTGCCCTTGCAGCGCCGAGCGGGAAATTGCCCGGCGCGATATGTCCCGGCGTTTCATCGGCGCGCGCCTGCGGCTGCAAACCGGACCCGGCTTCCGGCGGCGGCGCATTGTAGAGCGCAACGGCATCGGCCAGGGCGGGCGCGAACCGCTCCGGCTGGTAGCCATAGACATTCGGCCTGGCTGGGCCGCTGCCGCCGGAAAATGGCAGCGGCATGGTCGGCGCCGCGGCGGCGCGGCCCAGAGCACCAAGCGCCACCTGCGCCACCGTGGTGGAAGCGCGATGGCCGGCCGCCGCCAGGGCATGACGCAGCGCGCCGACGATCAGGCCGCGCACCAGGCCGGGATCGCGAAAGCGCACTTCCGCTTTGGCCGGATGCACATTCACATCCACCTGCTCGGCAGGCAGTTCCAGGAATAGCGCCACCACCGGATGCCGGTCATGGCTGAGGAAATCGGCATAGGCGCCGCGCACCGCGCCGACAAACAGCTTGTCTCGCACCGGGCGGCCATTCACGAACAGATACTGGTGCTGCGCATTGCCTCGGTTATAGGTCGGCAGGCCGGCAAAGCCGGTCAGCCGGATGCCCTCGCGCTCGGCTTCGATCGGCAGCGCATTGTCGGCGAAGTCGCGGCCCAGAATCTGCTCCAGGCGCCGCAGCCGGCTTTCCTCGGGCAGCATCTCGGCCTGCGATGCGTCGGCACGAAAGCTGGTGCGGCCATCTTCCTGCAGGGTGAAACCGACCTCGGCATGGGCCATGGCCAGGCGGCGCACGATCTCCTGCACCGCGAGGGATTCCGAGCGCTCGGATTTAAGGAATTTCAGCCGCGCCGGCACAGCATAGAACAGGTCGCGCACCTCGATGCGGGTGCCGAAGCCAGCGGCCGCCGGTTTCACCTTGCCGACCGCGCCGCCTTCCACCTCCAGCGCATAACCGCTCTCATCGCCCTTGCGCCGGCTGACCAGGGTGAGCCGGCTGACCGCGCCGATGGAGGGCAAAGCCTCGCCACGGAAGCCGAGCCATTTGATATCGAGCAGGTCATCACCCGGGAGCTTTGAAGTGGCGTGGCGCTCCACGGCGACGGGCAGTTCATCCGCTGCCATGCCAATGCCGTCATCCACCACGCTGATCAGCGTGCGGCCACCATTGCTGATAGTGACATCGACGCGACGCGCGCCGGCATCCAGCGCATTCTCCACCAATTCCTTCACCGCCGAAGCCGGACGCTCCACCACTTCGCCGGCAGCGATGCGGTTGACCAGGGTTTCCGGCAGACGGCGGATCGGCATGCAGGCTCAGCCGCCCAGCCCGCCGGGCTCGCCGACCACAACGACCAGCAGATCGCCATTGGCAAACAGGCGCTGCGCCACGCGGCGGATATCGTCAGGCGTCACGGCATTGATGTAATCGGCATAGCGGTCGATGTAATCCATGCCAAGGCCAGCAAGCTGCATCGCGGTCAACATGCCGGCAATGGCGGAATTGGATGACAGCCGCAGCGGGAAGGAACCGGTGAGATAAGCCTTGGCATTGGCGATCTCGCCATCGGTGAGGCCATCGCGCGCCAAGACAAGCAGGTTCTCGCGCACCAGGCCCAAAGCCTGCCCCACCTGCTCGTTGCGGGTGGAAAGCGAGCCGGCGAACAGGCCCGCCGCCGGCATCGGCTGCAGGCCGGTGGAAACCGAATAGACCAGGCCGCGCTTTTCGCGGATCTCTTCCATAAGGCGCGAGGAGAAACTGCCCCCGCCAAGCACGTAGTTCAGCACCGTGGCGGCGTAATAATCAGGATCGTCGCGCAGCAGGCCCGGCGCACCGAACAGCACAATGCTCTGCGGGTTGGCATAGGGCACCACGACAGGCTTGGCCGCCACCTGCGGCACGGTCTTGCCCGGCAGTTCAAGCTGCGGCTCCAACGGCAGCTTGCCGAAGCTCAGGTCCAGCAGCCGCTTCAGTTCTTCCGGCGCGATATCGCCGACCACGCCAATCACCAGATTGCGCCGCGCCAGCACGCTTTTGACGTAGGCGCCGAAATCACCGGCGCTGAGGCGTTCCAGGCTTTCCGCCGAGGCCTGGGCCGGGCGGCCATAGGGGTGGCCTGGGAAGGCAATGGCCATGAAGCGGTTATTGGCGATGCTGCCGGGAGAGGTGCGCGCCCGCTGCGCCGCCACCAGGGCCTGCGCCTTCACGCGCTGGATCGGCTCGGCATCGAAACGCGGCTGCGTCAGGGTCTGCGCCAGCAGCTCGAAGGCGCGCTCGCGCTTCTCCGACAGCGTGCGCAGGTTGAGCGAGAGATAATCGCGGTCGGCCGAGGCATCGATGGAAATCGCATCGGCACGCAAGGCCGACTGGTAAGCTTCGGCATCGAGATCGCCGGCGCCTTCGGTGAGCAGGTCGGCAGCGATGGCAGCGCGGCCTTCAAGGCCGGTGGGATCGGTGGCCGAACCGCCGCGCCATACCGCCTGTAGCGCGATCATCGGAATCTTCGGCTCGCGCACCAGCCAGGCTTCGACACCGCTGGCGCCAACCACGCGCTCGATCTTCGGGCCGGCCTGGGCGGCCAGCGGCAACAGCAGCACAACAAGGGCTAGGAACCAGCGACGCATCGGCCTACTCCTCAACTCTGCTCTTTGGGCAGCAACAGCCCGGTGACCGAGCGGCGCAGATCGAAGACATGACGCGCTGCCTCCAGTACCTGCTCAGCGGTCACGGCACGGACCAGTTGCGGCCAGGCTTCCACCTGCTCCACGCTCAAGCCGGCAGTGAGCGCGACGCCGAAGGTGCGCGCGGCGCCGAACAGGCTGTCGCGGGCATAGATGGCATCGGCCAGCATCACGTTCTTTGCCGCCGTCAGCTCGAATTCGGTGACGCCCTCCTTCAGCAGCGTCTCCAGCACCTTGTCGAGCGCCGCCTCGACCTCATCAATCTTGCGGCCCGATTTGGGCGAAGCAGACAAGGTGAAGGTGCTGGGATCGACCGACAGCGACTGGTAATAGGCACCGGCACCGGCAGCCGGGCCATCATTGGCCACCAAAGCGCGATGCAGCCGGCCCGTGGCATTGCTCAGGATTTCCGCCAGCACCGAAAGCGGCACGGCATGGCGCGTCTCGCCTGCCACGCGGCTGGGCGCCAGGTAGCTGCGGGTCAGCGAGGGCTGCGTCACCCGCGGGTCATGCATGGTGAGGCGGCGCGCGGCAAGCTGCGGCGGCTCCTGCGGGCGGAAACGCGGCGGCACGGGGCGCATCGGGATCATGCCGTAATGCTTCTCGGCCAGCGCACGCAATTCGCCGGGCGTGACATCGCCGGCAACGATCAGCACGGCGTTGTTCGGGGCGTAATGCATGCGGTAGAAGGCCATCGCCTTCTCCAGATTGAGGCGCTGGATTTCATGCGCCCAGCCGATGATCGGGCGGCCATAGGGATGCGCCAGATACATCGCCGCATCCATCTGCTCGCCGAACTGGCCGCGCGGCGAATTGTCGGTGCGGCTTAAGCGCTCCTCCATCACCACCTGCAATTCCGGCTTGGCATCGGCTTCCTTGAGGCTGAGGCGGTGCATGCGATCCGCCTCCATGCGCATCACCAGTTCCAGCCGGTCGCGCGCGATGGTCTGGAAATAGCCGGTATAATCCGACGAGGTGAAGGCATTGTCGCGTCCGCCTTCGCGCGCCACGATCTTGGAGAATTCGCCAGCCGGCACGCTGGGCGTGCCCTTGAACATCAGGTGTTCGAGATAATGCGCCATGCCGGACTCGCCCGGCGCCTCATCGGCAGCGCCAACCTTGTACCACACCATGTGATTGACGATGGGGGCGCGGTGATCCTCGATCAGCACCACTTCCAGGCCATTGCCGAGCGTGAAGCGGGTGGGATTGAAGACCTGGGCGGAAGCGGGAATGGCAGCAGCGAAGCCGGCCAGGCCGGCGAGGAGCAGAGCGAAGAGCAGACGGCGCATCGGATCCCCTCAAGGCATTCGGGCTATTGCAGCGGCGGGCAGGCCCACCGGGATGGGCCTGTCATGCAGCATATAGGGCAGCCGGCAGCGGCTTAAAAGATGCCTTCCAGAATGCCGCGCTCGCGGCGCTTCACGGTCGGCACATCGCCGGTATTGGCGGCCTTGCCCTGGGCGGCATTCTCGCGCAGGCGCTGGGCTTCCTTGGCCGGATCGACCACGGTGCCGCTCGGGTCCTGCGGCTTCTGCCAGAAGATCAGGCGGTCGACCAGGCGGCTGTCGCGCTCGGCAAGCTGGGTGAATTCGTCATTCACCTTGCGGCGGATATCCGGGTCGGGATTGCTGGCGCGGGCAAGCTGCAGCAACTGCGCCTCACCCGGGCTGCGCGGCGCGGCCTGGGCCTGGGCGCTGCGCTGCATCGGACTCAACTGGCCGGCGGCTTCGCCGCGACCACCACTCAATGCGGCCTGGGCACGCTCGCGCGCCGTCACTTCCTGCGGTCGCGGCGCACCGGGTTCCGGCGGGCGCAGACCGAATTCCGGCGGCAGTACCAGCGGCGCCTTGGTCACCACGGCGAATTCATCCGGCGCCTTCTTGTTCAGGCCCAGCGCCTCGCGCGCGGTGTCGCAGCCCGTCAGCGCCAGAGGCAGGGCAAGCAAGACAAGCGGGGCCAGATGGCGTCGGCCGGCACGGATCGGTCGACTCATGATGGAGTGCCTCCCAGGCTTCAGGTAATCCGCGCCTAATATCGCCTCTCGGGCGCCAACTTACAAGGGCAGCCGGGCAACTCGGGCAGCGGCGAATCTATGTTATTTCACAGGAACTTGTGACGGAAAGCGGACAATCGCCACGGTGCCTTCGCCAACCTTCGAGGTGATCTCGAGGCTGCCGCCATGCAGTTCCATGAATTTGCGGCTGATGGCGAGCCCGAGGCCGGTGCCCTCGGTGCGCCGGCGGATGCTGGGATCGCCCTGCCAGAACGGCTCGAAGATGCGGCCCAGATCCTCCTTGCGGATACCGATGCCGGTATCCTTCACGTGCAATTCCACGCTGCCATCGGCAGCCACCGCCCCGGCCAGCCGCACCTGGCCGCCTGGCGGGGTGAATTTGATGGCATTGGATAGCAGGTTCAGCAGCACCTGCTTCACCGCACGGGCGTCCAACTCCAGCAGCGGCAGGGCCGCGCCGCCCAGTTCGTTGATCAGCACGATACGGTTTTCCCGCGCCCTGCCCTTCACGATGGTAAGGCAATCCTCCGCCACCTGGGCAACATCGGTCGGCTCAAGCGACAGCTCGTAGCGCCCGGCCTCGATCTTCGACATGTCGAGGATATCGTTGATCACATTCAGCAGATGCCGCGCGCTCACCACGATATCCTGCGCGTAGTCAAAATAGCGTTCGGAGGATGGCCCCCACATGCGCAGTCCGATCACTTCCGCGAAACCGATCACGGCATTCAGCGGCGTGCGCAATTCGTGGCTCATATTGGCGAGGAATTCGCTCTTGGCCCGGTTGGCCGCGATGGCATGCTCGCGCTCGCGCGCCAGGCTGCCGGCCAGCCGCTCGAGATCCTGCGCCTGGGCACGCAGCCGCGTGTTGGCGGCATCCAGCGCCCGCTCCGCCTGCTTGCGTTCGGTGATATCGGTGGCGATGGTGAGCAGCGCGCGCACGCGGCCCTCGGCATCGCGCAAAGGCACCTTGCTTTCCAGCGCGGTGATGGTGTGGCCATCGCGGTCGAGATAGGTATTCTCGAAATTCATCACCGGCTGGCCACTCTCGAACAACTGCCGGTCGTTGATATTGGCCTGCTCGACGAAGGCGCGGCGGCTCGCCTTGTCCAGCGAGGTGAGCGGAAAATCATCGACACGACGGCCGACAGCGGCGGCATTCTCGATGCCGAACAGCAATTCGGCCGGGTGGTTGAGCAGCATGTAGCGCCGGTCGGTATCCTTCAAGGTGACGCGGGCCGGCAGGTTATCCAGCACCATGCGCAGCAATTCGCGCTCGCGGTCGCGGTCGCTCAAATGCCGCGCCGCCGCGACCAGGATATCGTTGATGCGGCTGGCCAGAAGGCCAAATTCATCGTTGCGGTGATGCGCCGGAATCTGCACCCGCGAAGCCGTGGGATCCTCGGCATCGACGCGGCTCAACTGCTCCACCAGGGCCAGCAACGGCCGCGTCAGGGTGTAGTAGAACAGCACCGTCAGCAGCAGGGCGAGAAAGAAATTGCGCACAAAGCCAGTGACCAGCACCACGCCGATGCGGTTCACCACATTGGCGGCGAACTGGTCGCCATCCACCACCACGCGCAATTCGCCGACCAACTCCTGCCCGCGCGCGGCATAAAGTGGCCGGGTCCGCACCTCGTCCTCGGCGCCGACAAGATGCGTCAGCCAGTTGCCCTCGGTATCCTCGCGCTGCTGCACCGCCATGCGGCGGCCGTAATTGTCATGGATTTCGGCGCGCAGGATCGGGCGATAGAGCAGCAGGCCATTGACCACGCGCACGGCAAGCTGCTCGTCGAGCGCATAGGCGGCCTGCGCCGCCGGCTCGTTCAGCATGTCCATTACCTGATTGATCGCAGTATCGCGGCTGGAGAGTTCGCTGCGCACATCGAGGATAAGCTGGAAGATGCTGGAGATGAATCCAAGCACCAGCGCCGCCAGCACGGCGACCTGCACCTGCTTGACCGATAGTCGGCGATGCCAGGGAATACTCATACGCCCCGCCTGATCGGATCAATCTCTGCGCGGGCCGAGCCCATCCCCACTCCGCAGCTTGTTGCTGTGGAAACTCTGACACCTTTTCCACCCTTGTGCAACGAAGGGTGGCGCGATCCATACCCCTGGTTTAGGGCCAGGCCCAGCCTAGGACTGACCGTTGGGCCGGGGCAGCAAGGAGTCGAGCAGCAGCAGGCAGACGCCGACGACAATGGCGCAGTCAGCAATGTTGAAAGCTGGCCAATGCCAGCCAAAGGCGTGGAAGTCGAAAAAGTCGGCAACCGCACCGAAGCGCAGCCGGTCGCCGATATTGCCCAGGGCGCCGCCGATCACCAAACCGAGCGCCACCGTTACCAGCCGCGCCGGCCCGCGCCACAGCCAGATCAGCAGCCAGACGGTTACGGCAGCGGCAGCGGCAATGAGAATCCAGCGGCGCTCGTCACCGGCGCCGCTGAACATGCCAAAGCTGACGCCCCGATTCCACACCATCACCAGATTGAAGAACGGCGTCACCTCGATGCCGCCGGGATTCTTCTCCATCAGGTCGAGCAGGAACGGCTTGCTGAGCTGATCGGAAATCACGATCAGTGCCGCGATGACGAGGCCCAGCAGCCGCGCCTGCTTCGATTTTTCCGGCGCCTGATCCGGCATCAGGCCGCTACCGCCTCGGCGCAGCGCTTGCAGAGGTCATCATGGCCAGGCACATGGCCCACCTCGTCCAGCACCTGCCAGCAGCGTTCGCACTTGATGCCACTGGCCTGGCGCGGCAGCGCGGCAACGCCCTTCACATCCTCGAGCCGGAAGGCATCGGCCGGGCCTTCGCCGACCTCCACCGCGATGCTCGATGTGATGCAGATTTCGGCGAAATCGATGCCCTGCAGCGCCTCCACATCCTCCGGCGCGACGAAGACCTGCGGCGAAGCCTGCAGGCTGGAGCCGATGCGCTTGGCGGCACGTTCGATTTCCAGCGCGCCGGTAACGACACGGCGCACGCGGCGCACGCGCTCCCACTTGGCGCCGAGCGCCGCATCAAGCCAGGCATCGGGCAAAGCCGGGAAAACCTGGCGGTGTACCGAGCCATCCTCGCTGGGATAGCGGATCAGCCAGGCTTCCTCGGCGGTGTAGCAGATGAACGGCGCCAGCCAGATGGTCAGGCACTTGAACAATTCATCCAGCACCGTGCGCGCGGCGCGGCGGCGGATGGTGCCGGGTGCGTCGCAATACAGCGCATCCTTGCGGATGTCGAAATAGAAGCTGGAGAGGTCGACAGCGCAGAAATTATACAGCGCCACATACATGCGGTGGAAATCATAAGCCTCGCAGCTTTCGCGCACCACGCGGCCCAACTCGGCCAGGCGATGCAGCACCCAGCGCTCCAGTTCCGGCATCTCGGCCACCGGCAGGCGCTCGGCCTCCTGGAAGCCGGCGAGATTGCCGAGCAGGTAACGCAGCGTGTTGCGCAGGCGGCGATAGGCGTCGGCCTGGGCCTTGATGATGTTGTCGCCGACACTCAGGTCTTCCGAATAGTCGGACGACACCACCCAGAGCCGCAGGATATCGGCGCCGAACAGGTCGATCACCTTCTGCGGCTCGACAGTGTTGCCGAGCGACTTGGACATCTTGCGGCCCTTCTCGTCCAGCGTGAAGCCATGGGTCAGCACGGCATCATAGGGCGCACGGCCGCGCGTGCCGCAGCTTTCCAGCAGCGACGAATGGAACCAGCCGCGATGCTGGTCCGAGCCTTCAAGATACAGCGAGGCCGGCCATTGCAGGTCGGGCCGCTGCTCCAGCACGAAGCTGTGGGTCGATCCGGAATCGAACCAGACATCGAGGATGTCGGTCACCATCTTCCACTCAGCCGGATTATAGCTGTTGCCGAGGAAATCCTCCGGCTTGGCGGTGAACCAGGCATCGGCGCCGCCCTTGAGGCAGGCCTGCACGATACGCTCGTTCACGGCCTCGTCGCGCATGATTTCGCCGGTCAGCTTGTTCTCGAACACGGTGATCGGCACACCCCAGGCACGTTGGCGGCTGATCACCCAGTCCGGGCGCTGCTCGATCATCGCATAAAGCCGGTTACGGCCCTGCGGCGGATAGAAGGCGGTGGCGTCGATAGCCGCCAGCGCCTTCTTGCGCAGGTCGTTGGTCGCCATGGAGATGAACCATTGCGGCGTGTTACGGAAGATCAGCGGCGCCTTGGAGCGCCAGGAATGCGGATACTGGTGGCGCAGGCGGCCGCGGCCGAGCAGGCCGCCCACCGCCGTTATCGCTTCGATCACCGCCCGGTTGGCCTCGCCTTCCTTGCCGGCATCGTCCAGCACCCGCTTGCCGGCGAACAGCGGCACATGCGGGAAGTAGCTGCCATCCTCATCGACCGTGTGCGGCACTTCGATGCCGTTGGCAACGCCGAGATTGTAGTCGTCGGCGCCATGGCCCGGCGCGATATGCACGAAGCCGGTGCCGGCATCGAGCGTGACGAAATCGCCGGCCAGCACTGGCACGTCGAATTCATAGCCCTGGCCGCGCAGTGGATGCGCGCAGACGCTGCCAAGCAGCTCGGCGCCTTTCAGCGTCGCCAGCACGCTATAGCTCTCGATGGCGCAGGCCTTGGCCACGGCTTCCGCCAGGTCCTTCGCCACCACCACATCATCGCCGACCTTGGCCAGCGACTTCTCACCCACCGCATCGACGCGCAGGCGCACATACTCTGCGTCATGCGAAAGCGCCACCGCCCGGTTGCCCGGCATGGTCCAGGGCGTGGTGGTCCAGATCACGATGCTGGCGCCTTCGAGCGCCGGATTGCTGGCCTTCACCACCGGGAATTTGGCGAAGATGGTATGCGAGGTGTGTTCCTGGTACTCGACCTCGGCCTCAGCCAGCGCAGTACGCTCGACGATCGACCACAGCACCGGCTTCGAGCCCTTGAACAGGCCGCCATTCATCACGAATTTCTGAATCTCGCGCACGATCTGGGCTTCGGCCGCGAAGCTCATCGTGGTGTAGGGATCCTTCCAGTCGCCGATCACGCCGAAACGCTGGAATTCCTTGCTCTGCACGGCGATCCAATGCTCGGCGAAATCGCGGCATTCCTTGCGGAATTCGTCGATCGGCACGTCATCCTTGTTCTTGCCGGCGGCGCGGTACTTCTCCTCGATCTTCCATTCGATCGGCAGGCCATGGCAATCCCAGCCCGGCACATAATTGGCGTCATAGCCCATCATCTGCCGCGAACGGTTGATCACGTCCTTGAGGATCTTGTTCAGTGCGTGGCCGATATGCAGGTTGCCGTTGGCATAGGGCGGGCCATCGTGCAGCACGAATTTCTCGCGGCCCTTTGAATCATTGCGGAGCTGGCGGTAGAGGTCGTTCTTCTGCCAGCGGGCCAGGATTTCCGGCTCCTTGGCCGGCAGGCCGGCCTTCATCGGGAAAGCGGTCTCGGGCAGAAATACGGTTTCGCGGTAGTCTTTGGTCATGACATCACTCGGCTGGCGGCCCTAGGGCGTCGCGTCGGGAACACGCGGATATATAAGTGAAAACGGCGAGAGAACCCGGCCCTTAAAGAAGGACCGGGCGGCTAATTCGCAGGGCCACGGAGTGGCGCGTATGGCCGGTTTCGGTTGTCATGCCCGAGGTTTAGCACCCCCTGCGGACGCTGTCGAGACAGCGCCGTTAACCTCCCAGGGCCGTTAACCTCCCGGGACTGTTAACCTCCGGGGCTGTTAACCTCTCAGCCCCCCCGGAGGCTATTAACCTTTGGCCGCCAGCAGGGCCCTGGCCGCCTCGACATCGGCGGCAATCTGCCGCTTCAGCGGCTCCGGCCCCTCGTATTTCAACTCTGGCCGCAGGAAGTTGTGGAATTCCACCCGCATGGAGCGGCCATAGAGGTCGCCGGCAAAGTCGAACAGATAAACTTCCAGCTTCACGTCGGTCTGGTTGAAGGTCGGGCGGATACCCAGGCTGGCGACGCCATCATGCCGCTCGCCATCAATGACGATGCGCACGGCGTATATGCCGAATTTCGGAACCTGGAAATCGGTCAGCGCCACATTGGCGGTGGGAAAGCCAAGCTCACGGCCACGCTTGTCGCCATGCTCGACAACGCCAATGATTTCCCAGGGCCGGCCCAGCAATACGGCAGCTTCTTCCGGCTTGCCCTCTTGCAACAGGGCGCGGATGCGCGAGGACGAGAAAGCCCCATGGCCATCGCCATGCGCCTTGACCACGCTGACGCCGATGCCCCTGGCCGCGCACAGTTCTTTCAGCATGGCGGTATCGCCGGCGCGGCCCTTGCCGAAGGTGAAGTCATAGCCCACCACCACATGGGCCAATCCGAGATCGTGCTGCAAAATCCGCGCAACAAAATCCTCCGGCCCCAGGCCGGCCAGGCCAGCATTGAACGGCAAAGCCAGCAGGGCATCCACGCCCAGCCCGTCCAGGATACGCGCCTTGGTCTCCAGCGCATCAAGCCGGAAGGGCGGCGCCGAAGGCACAAAAAAACGCCGCGGATGCGGCTCGAATGTCATCACCAGGACAGGCTTGTTGCCGGCAGCCACGGCTTGGGCCTCGGCCACCAGAGCGCGGTGGCCGCGATGCACGCCATCGAAATTGCCAATCGCCGCCACGGCGCCGCGCAAGGCGGCGGGCAGTTCTGCGGCAGAACGGATGATCTGCATCGCCGTCAATGGGGACGGCGGTTGACCATCAGCGTCGCTTCGCCCTCGATCGCCACGGTATCGCCCACCTTGCATTCGCAGATGAACTTCACGCGGCGCTTCTCCTGCACGATCTCGGTCACGGTCGCCCTGGCCACTACGGTTTCGCCCAAACGCACCGGCGCCTTGAAGCGCAGATCCTGCGACAGGTAGATGCAGCCGGGCCCGGGCAGCTTGGTGCCGAACACGGTGGAAAGCAAGCTGGCCGAGAGCATGCCATGGGCGATGCGGCCCTTGAACATGCTGCTGGCGGCGAAATCCTGGTCGATATGCACCGGGTTGGTATCGCCGGAGACGGCGGCGAACATCAGGATGTCGGCCTCGGTGACGGTCTTGCTGAACACGGCGGACATGCCGACGGACAGATCCTCAAGGTAAAACCCATGCTGGCTCATCGTGGCACGCTTCATCCTGTATAGTCCCACCGGCCGAACCGGGCGCGGTTGACGCGGCGGATCGGGGGCGCGACTATACTTTTTGCCCAAAATACCGGCAAGCACCGCCCCCTCACCCTTTCGTACCCCCTCTAAAAGTCGAAATCCGCAGTCCATGCAATCCCTTGCCGCGCTAGAGCCCGTCCGCAAGCAGGTCCATTACCTGCTCACCGATATCGACGACACGCTGACCAGCCATGGCCGACTCGAGGCCAAGGCCTATGCCGCGCTCGAGCGGCTGGAGGCAGCCGGCATCCGCGTGGTGCCGATCACCGGCCGCCCGGCCGGCTGGTGCGACATGATCGCCCGCTTCTGGCCGGTGAGCGGCATCGTCGGCGAGAATGGCGCGCTCTACATGCGCTATGACCGTCGCGCGAAAAAGATGCAGCGCCGCTTCTGGCAATCCGAGGCCGAGCGCCAGGTGTCGCGGGCCAAGCTGGCGCAACTGGCGGAGACCATCCTGCGCGAAGTGCCGGGCACGGCGCTCGCCTCCGACCAGCAATATCGCGAATGCGACCTCGCCATCGATTTCTGCGAGGACGTGCCGGCACTCCCCGCCAGCGACATTGACCGCATCGTGGCCTTGTTCGAACAGGCCGGCGCCACCGCCAAGGTCAGCTCGATCCATGTCAACGGCTGGTTCGGGGCGTGGGACAAACTGAGCATGACGCGGGCGTTTTTCAGCGAATGCTTCGGCATCGACCTGGATGCGGCGCGCGACAGCGTGGTGTTTTCCGGCGACAGCCCGAACGACGCGCCGATGTTCGGCTATTTCCCGCTTTCGGTCGGCGTCGCCAATGTGCGCCCCTTCCTGGACCGCATCAGCGCCAAGCCGAAATTCATCACGATGGGTGAAGGCGGCAGCGGCTTCGTCGAACTGGCAGATATGTTGCTGGGGTGACTTACCACTATACCAACATCGTCATCCTCGGGCTTGACCCGAGGATCTCGTTGATGAGATGCGCGGATCAAGTCCGCGCATGACGAGGTAAGTAGTCAAGCCACGCGGGCGAGCTTCGGCGTACCGAACAGATGGCCCTGGCCGAGTTCGAAGCCATATTCGGCGAGCTGCACCAGATCGCGTTCGGTCTCCACCTTGGCGATCACCGGCTCGATCTCGTGGCGGCGGCAGATTTCCAGCAGGTCTTCCAGTGCCACCGGGGCGCTCCGGGCATGGCGCGGATCGAGCAGCAACTGCGCATCCAGCTTGATATAGCGCACGCCGAGCTTGCCCAAAGCGGCGATATCGATATCCAGGCTCTCGAAGCCATCCACCGACAAGCCGAAGCCAAGGCCGGCGAGGCGTTCCAGGCGGTGCCAGCCGGCGCGGTCGAGCTGGCGCAGGCCGCTATGGGCGAATTCCAGGATCAGCGTGCCGGCACGCTCGCGTTCGCGGCGCAGGAATTCATACAGCGTCTCGAAGGCCCGTGCGTCGGCCAGGGCTGCCGGCGAGATGTTGCAGAAGAAGCCGAGATGGCGGGCGCGGGCTTCCAGCTTGCGCACAAGCTGCACGCCGCGCAGCAGCATCAGGGCGTCGAATTCGGCGGCCAACCCTGCCGCCTGCAGGGCCGGCATATGGGCGCCCGGCGACAATTCGCGGCCCTCGGCATCGCGGGCGCGGGCCAGCAACTCGACGAAGCGCAGCTTGCGCGCCGGCAGGCGGACCACCGGCTGCACATGCAGTTCGACGCGGTTGTTGTTCAGGGCGTCGCGCACGGCGGCGAAGATGGCGGCGTCGTCGGCAATCTCGGTCTCCGCAACCTCTGCTTCCTCCGGATCCGGCAGGATGGTCGGCATCGCCAGGCGCGGCTCGGCCCGGGTTTCGGCGCGGGCTTCCGGCCGGCTCTCGATAACCCGGCTGTCATTGGCTTGCAGCGGCGCCGGCACCGGCATCGCGATGGATCCGGCCTGCACCAGGCGGTCGATCTCGTCCAGCAGCAGATTCTGTATCCGGAAGCGCTCATAGCGCTCGCGCAAGGCCCAGAGCAGACCACCGAAGGCGGCGCTGAGCAGGATCACTTCGCCCGGCACCCAGCCCGGCGCCAGGCGTGACAGGCTGACAGCACCGATCAGGCCGAGCAGACCGCAGGCGATGAAACTGAGTAAACCGGGAATACTGGGCATGGCGTGCCTCCGCAGCGGCTCAACGGCTTTTGATATGCCTTTCGGGCACTGGACGTTGCCTTTGGGAAGGAGCAAGCTTATCTGAGCAGCGTTAACGCAGACTTAACCGATGGCAAATGTCATGGCCCTGATCAGGCGTCGTCTCCTGCAAGCCGGCCTCGTATTCCTATCCGTGGCCGCCCTTCCCTTTCGAGCGCGAGCGAAAACCGGCATGAGCTTCCACGACTTCGACCTAACCGGCATCGACGGCAAGCCGCTGCCGCTGAAACAGTACAAGGGCAAGGTAGTGCTGCTGGTGAACACCGCCTCGCAATGCGGTTTCACGCCGCAATACACCGACCTGCAGGCGGTGTGGGCGAAATACCGCGAGCGCGGCCTGGTGGTGCTGGGGGTGCCGTCGAACGATTTCGGCGGCCAGGAACCCGGCACGGCGGCGCAGATCAAGGAATTCTGCGAGGTGAATTTCGATGTCGATTTCCCGCTGGCCGACAAGCAGAAGGTAAGCGGCGCCGAGGCTCACCCAGTCTACAAGTGGCTGGCGGCTGAATTCGGCGAACTCGCCAAGCCGCGCTGGAACTTCCACAAATACCTGATCGCCGGCGACGGCAGCGCGGTGGACTGGTTCTCCACCGCCACCAAGCCGACGGAAGCGAAAGTGACCAAGGCCATCGAGGCCGAGCTTGCTAAGCTGAAACCCGCGTAAGCGCGGTGAACTATCGTCACGCCTTTCACGCCGGCAACCACGGCGATGTGCTGAAGCATGTGGTGCTGCTGCATCTGCTGGAGGCGCTGCGCGCCAAGCCGACGCCGTTTCACCTGCTGGACAGCCATGCCGGCGCCGGGCTCTACGATCTGGCTAGCGACGAGGCACAGCGCGGCGGCGAATACCGCCTCGGCATCGGCGCCGTGCTGGCCGATGCCCGCGCCGCCAAGGCGCTGCCGCTCTATTTCGCCGCGCTCAAGGAACTCAATCCGGAACTGAAAGCCGATGGCAGCGGCCTGCGGCATTATCCCGGCTCGCCGTGGCTGCTGCGCCGCGCTTTGCGCGAGCCGGACCGCTTGAGCCTAGTGGAATTGCATGGCGATACCTACGAGGCACTGCGCCGGAACATGGGCCGCGATGCCAGGATCGGGATTCACAAGCGCGATGCCTTCGAGGCGCTCGGCGCATTGCTGCCGCCGACCCCACGCCGTGGCCTGGCACTGATCGATCCGGCCTTCGAGCAGCGCGATGAATTCGACCAGACGGCCAAGGCACTGGTTGCCGCCCATCGCCGCTGGCAGACCGGGCAGATCGCACTGTGGTATCCGATCAAGGACCGCGACAGCACCGATGCCTGGGCCAAGGCGCTGGCGCCCTCGCTGCCGGAAACCCTGCGGGTGGAATTGCTGATCCGCCCGGCGCGGGATGCCACCAAGCTGAATGGTTCCGGCCTGCTATTGCTCAACCCGCCCTGGAAGCTGGACGAACAGCTTCGCGCGCCGCTGCAATACCTGAACGAACGCCTGGGCCGCGAGCCGGGCGCGGCCACGCGCATCGACTGGCTGGTGAAGCCGAAAACTTAAAATTTAATGGATCGAGCGCGAGGGCGGCGTATCGTCGCCGTCGTCATCGTCATCATCGTCGTCATCGTCGTCTTCGAGGCCGGCTTCCGCTTCGGCCAGCACGGCCTCGTCGTCATCCTCGTCCTCGTCGTCATCTTCGTCGTTGCTGGCGCCGCCTGGCGGCGGCGTCGAGACCGGGCCGGCCTGATGATAGGCCAGTTTCCAGGTCTTGCCCTCGCGCACGAAGGTGTTGGTGGCGACCAGATAAGTGTCGTCCACCTTCTCGTAGCAGGTGACGATGCCGACATCGCCCCAGCACACCACTTCGGCGCCGGCGGTTTCCACATCCGGGGCCGAGGTATTGGACAGGATGCGCTCCCAGCTATCCAGCACCGCCTGGCGGCCGAAAAGCGGCGGCCAGCCGGGATGGATGCAGCCGATCGGCTTCTCCTTGGCCCACAACGCCGCCATCGCCACCATGTCGCGCTCGGCGAAGGCGTTGTAGAAGGCTTCGTTGGCAAAAAGCAGGGCGGTTTCATCTCCACGCATGGCGGTAGTTTACTATTCCTCGGGAGGCTTGCGGTAGAGCCGGCGCCGGGCAAAATGCCGCCATGAATATTCTGATGGTATGCACCGGGAACATCTGCCGCTCGCCCACCGCCGAAGGCATGCTGCGGCACTACCTTGCCGAGGCCGGACTGGCTGACCGCGTGCGGGTCGATTCCGCCGGCACCCATGATTACCATATCGGCGATCCGCCTGACCCGCGCAGCATCCGCCATGCCAGCAACGCCGGTGTCGATATCAGCGGCCTGCGTGCCCGCCAGGTCAGCCGCGCCGACTTTGAGCATTTCGATCTGCTGCTGGCGATGGATGGCGGCCACCTGCAGGGCCTGCAACGGCTGGCGCCGCCGGCATTGCGCAACCGGGCCAAACTCTATCTCGATTTCGCGCCGGCACAGCCGCTGCGCGAGATGCCCGATCCCTATTACGGCAATGCCGATGGTTTCGATCTGGTGATCCGGCTCTGCCATGCCGGTTCCAACGGATTGCTGGCGCATATCCGCAACACTCTCGGCTGTTAACGAATGCTAAGAAGCTCGCCTCTTCAGCTACCTCGGCGGCGTGCTATAACCGATATACATCGTCCAGGGATAGCTGCCATGACCCGCGTTTTTCTCATGCTCGCGCTGCTTGCTGCTGGCGCGCCCGCCCTGGCACAGCAGGCCAAGCCTGGCCAGCCAGTACAGAAAACCCATGCCGAGCTGGTGCAGGAATGCATGTCCGACATCCAGAAGGGCCTGAAGACCGGCCAGACCATGACCTCGCATCAGCGCATGCAGGCCGAGCAGCAATGCCGCGCCTATGCCGATAGCAAGAAGTAAAAGCTAGAGCACCATATAAGTGCGAGCCTCATATAGGTCGTCATGCCCGGACTTGATCCGGGCATCTCATTTTCGACTGTTTGCAAACATTTTCCCAGTGGAGCAAGATGCGCGGATCAAGTCCGCGCATGACGACGTGCCAGGTGTCGGGCCTGCAATCAGGCCCTAGTCCAGCCCCTCGGGCTTTGGCCCGCCGGTCGCCCAGTCCAGCCATTGCACCGTATGCAGCACCGGTAGCTTGTTGCCAGTCGCTTCCGCACCGCTGGCGATCTGCACCAGGCAGCCGATATTGCCCGCCGCTACCGCCGAGGCGCCGGTGCTCTGGATATTGCGCAGCTTGCGCTCGCGCAGTTGCCCGGCGAGTTCGGGCTGCAAGAGATTGTAGGTGCCGGCCGAGCCACAGCAGAGATGCCCTTCCGGCACATCCTTGACCTGGAAGCCGGCACGGCTGAGCAACTGCTTCGGCGCCGTGGTGATCTTCTGGCCATGCTGCAAGGAGCAGGCCGAGTGATAGGCAATGGTCATCGCCGGTACGGCACCGTTGGGCTGCAAGTCGAGATCGAGCAGCAATTCGGTGATGTCTTTCGCCAGACCGGAAACGCGCGCCGCCTTCTCCGCCCAGGCGGCATCGTTGCGCAGCATGAAGCCGTAATCCTTCACCGTGGTGCCACAGCCCGACGCATTGATCACGATGGCATCCAATCCCTCGCCATCGGCCTCGGCACACCAGGCGGCGATATTCGCCTTGGCCTTCTGGTGCGCATCATGCTCCTTGCCCATGTGATGCGTCAGCGCACCGCAGCAGCCCGCGCCTGGCGACACCACCACCTCGCAGCCATGGCGGTTCAGCAGGCGGATCGTCGCCTCGTTGATCGCTGGGTCCAGCACCTGCTGCGCGCAGCCGGTCATCAGCGCCACGCGCTTCTTGCGTTCGCCATGGGCCTTGTAGATGCCGGGGCGATCCTGCGTCGAAGCCTTGGGCAGCCGCTTCGGCGCCATTTGCACCATGCCGCGCAGCTTCGCCGGCAACAATCCAGCAAACGGCCGCGCCAGCATGGCGCCGCGCAAGGCCAGGCGGAAGCGGCCCGGATAGGGCAGCAGCCAGGCCAGCAGGCCGCGCAAGGCACGGTCGAGGAATGGCCGCTTGTAGGTCTGCTCGATATGGGCGCGGGCGTGATCCACCAGATGCATGTAATGCACGCTGCTCGGGCAGGTGGTCATGCAGGACAGGCAGGAGAGGCAACGGTCGACATGGCGCACGGTTTCTTCCGTCGCCGCCTCGCCGCCTTCCAGCATCTGCTTGATCAGGTAGATACGGCCACGCGGACTGTCGCGTTCATCGCCGAGCAAAGCATAGGTCGGGCAGGTCGCGGTGCAGAAGCCGCAATGCACGCATTTGCGCAGAATGGTATTGGCTTCGGCGATATTCGGGTCGGCAAGCTGGGCGAGCGTGAAGGCGGTTTGCATCAGAGACCCGCCTCCATGCGGCCGGGATTGAGGATATGCTGGGGATCGAAGCTGTCCTTGACGCGACGGCTTAAGGCCGCCAGGGCCGGCTCCTGCGGCTGGAACACGGAAACAGCGGCGCGCACGGCGTCATCGGCGCGGAATAGCGTGGCATGGCCGCCGCCGGCTTCGGCAACGGCACGGCGCAGATCGGCGGCGCCGGCATCGCGGCTCGGCAGGATGGCGAGCCAGATCAGGCCGCCAGCCCAGTCGTAGAAATACGCGATCTCGGGATGCCATTCGCGCAAGGCGGCAACCAGGGCCGGGCCTTTGCTCGGGGCGACACTGACCCGCCACAGCACGCGCTCCAGCGGCTGCGCCAGCAGGCTGGCATCGCGGATTTCGCGCCAGGCCCAGGATGAATTGAGCGAATGCAGTTCATCCAGTTCGCCATGCTTGCCCAACAGGTCGCGCAACGCATCGCAGCGCGCCGTCACCGATACATCGGTGCCTTCGACGCGGACCAGCGTGACGGCACGGCCTGAACTGGCGATGCGGCTGATGCCAGAGCGCGCCGCCAGCATGGCCGGCAGATGCGCCAGGCCGGAGACTTCATGCGGCGACTGCGCCGCTTCCGCCAGCGCACGGATGGCGGCGGCATCATCGAGGCCGAACACCACCACGGTGCGAGTCTTTTCAGGTGCCGGCAGCACCTTCACATGCGCTTCGGTGACGGCGGCAAGCGTGCCGAAAGCGCCGCAGAGCAGCTTGGAAAGATCGTAGCCGGTGACGTTCTTCACCACCTTGGCGCCATTCTTCACCAGCTCGCCGCGCCCGGTGACGGCCTGGAAGCCGAGCAGATGGTCGCGCATGGCGCCGATCTTGAAGCGGCGCGGACCGCCAAGGTTGGCGCCGATGGCACCGCCGAGCGTGCCGCGCCCCGCCGGCATGCCCCAGAGCGGGCCAAAATCCGGCGGCTCGAAGGCCAAGATCTGCCGCTGTTCAGCCAGCAGCGCCTCGATATCGCTGATCAGTGTACCAGGCCGGGCCGTAAGCACCAGTTCGGCAGGCTCATACTCCACCACGCCAGAGAGCTTGGAGAGATCGAGCAGATGGGCGCTTTGCCCCCCTGTATTTGATGATAGGGGGCGGCCAAGCCGGGCCTTGCTGCCATGGCCGATCAAGCTGAGCGGTTTGCCCTCGTTGGCGGCCCAGGCAATTGCCTGGCGCACATCTTCAGCGGTGGCGGGAAGAAATGTGTCGGTCATTTTAGCCCCCCACCCCTTAGAAACGCGGAATGTCGGGGAAGGCCAGCTTGCCGCGACTGACATGCATGGCGCCCATATCGGCGCAGCGATGCAGCGTCGGAAAGACCTTACCGGGATTAAGCCGGTGATCGGGATCGAAGGCGCATTTGACGCGCTCCTGCTGCGCCAGGTCAGCCTCGTTGAACATCGCCGGCATCAGGTCGCGCTTCTCAACGCCGACGCCATGCTCGCCGGTGAGTACGCCGCCGACCTCGACGCAGAGCCGGAGAATGTCGGCACCGAATTCCTCCGCCTTCTCCAGTTCGCCAGGATTGTTGGCATCGTAGAGGATCAGCGGATGCAGGTTGCCATCGCCGGCATGGAATACATTCGCCACCCGCAGGCCGTGGCGTTCGGAAAGCTGCGCCATGCGCGTCAGCACTTCGGGCAGCTTCTTGCGCGGAATCGTGCCATCCATGCAGAGATAATCCGGCGAGATGCGGCCCACCGCCGGGAAAGCCGCCTTGCGTCCGGCCCAGAAGCGCAGCCGCTCCTCCTCGCTTTCGGAAACACGCAGCGACACCGCGCCGCAGCCGCGCGCGATCAGATCGACGCGGCTCAGCAGGTCATCGACCTCAGCCGGCGGACCATCCAGTTCGATGATCAGCAGGGCCTCGACATCGCGCGGATAGCCGGCATGGACAAAATCCTCCGCCGCATGGATCGCCGGACGGTCCATCATCTCCATGCCGCCCGGAATGATGCCGGCGGCGATCACCTTGGCGACGCAATCGCCGGCCGCTTCCGAGGTGGCGAAGCCGGCCAGCACGGCACGCTGGGTGGTCGGCTTGGGCAGGATGCGCACGGTCACTTCCGTCACCACGCCGAGCAAACCTTCCGAACCGCAGACCACGCCGAGCAGATCATAGCCCTCCGCATCGAGATGCTTGCCGCCAAGCCGGATCACCTCGCCAGTGATCAGCACCATCTGCACGCCAAGGATATTGTTGGTGGTGAGGCCGTATTTCAGGCTATGCACGCCGCCGGAATTCTCCGCCACATTGCCGCCGATGGTGCAGGCGATCTGGCTGGAAGGGTCCGGCGCATAGTAGAAGCCGCGATGCTCCACGGCGCGGGTGATGCCGAGATTGGTGACGCCGGGCTGCACCACGGCGCAGCGGTTATCCCAATCGACTTCCAATACTTTATTGAACTTGCCCATGCCGAGCAGCACGCCATCGGCCAGCGGCAATGCGCCACCCGAAAGCGAGGTGCCGGCGCCGCGCGGCACAACGTTGACGCCTCGCTCGTAGCAGAGCTTCAGCACCGCCGAGACCTGCTCGATATTGCTCGGCAGCACCGCCACCAGCGGCAATTGCCGGTAGGCCGTCAGCCCATCGCATTCATAGGCGCGCAAGGATCGCTCATCCACGATCACGCCCTCGCCCGGCACGATACGGCGCAGATCAGCAATCAGCGCCTCGCGCTGTTCGAGGATTTTCGGGTCCGGGGCTGGCATCAGCATGGGGGCATCCTCAGTCAGAACCAAAGCCGAAACGCGCGGCGGCGGCGGCAACATGGGCCCGCGCGGCATCTGCGGCAGCAAAGGCATCGCCGGCCTCAATCGCGCGCAGCAATGCCTGGTGCTCGCCTTGTGCGGCGGCGGCCTTGCCTTGCTGACGCGCGGCCTCGCTCCAGGTGAGCTGGCGGGTTTCGGAAAACTGATGCGCCAGGAAATCGCTGAAGCGCTGGATCAGCGGATTGCCGGTGGCGGCGGCAATGGCGGCATGAAAGGCATCATCGGCTGCGGCCGCCTCGCGGCCTTCGGCCAGGGCTGCTTCCATTGCCGCGAAGGCCGCCGCAATGGCGGCGAGATTGGCGGGCTGGCGGCGGCGCGCGGCCAGTTCGGCAGCAGCAACCTCGATGGCGCCGCGCAACTCGAAGACATGGCGCAGGTCGCCGGTCTCCATGCCATTCGGCGCGGTCAGGCGGAAACTGGTCTGGCCCGGCCGCGCCAGCACGAAGGCCCCCGCCCCCTGGCGGGTCTCGACATAGCCTTCGGATTTCAGGCGGGCGATGGCCTCGCGCACCACGGCACGGCTCACCTTATGGGACTCGGCGAGCTGCTTTTCGGTCGGCAGCTTGTCGCCCGGCGCCAGGCCGCCGTCGCGAATCGCCGCCAGCAGCCTGTCGGCCAAAGCCGAACCCAGGCCGCTCGGGCGCGGCAGGTCGCCCGTCTGGCTCAGGCTATGGCTCTGGCTGAAATGCAGCATCGATTCCCGGAAATTTGTCAGACAAGCTGACAACTATCCCGTGGAACCTTGCCCGTCAAGCCCCGAACGACAAACGGCCCGGACGACGAATCGTCCAGGCCGTTTACGGAGAAACTCTTGATCCGGCGCCGGAAACCCAGCGCCGCCGCAGCTATTAGCCCTGGCGGGCCTTGAAGCGCGGGTTGGTCTTGTTGATGACGTAGACGCGGCCCTTGCGGCGCACCACGCGGCAATCGCGATGGCGGGTCTTGGCGGACTTCAGCGAATTGATGACCTTCATGACACGAACCCTAGATCTCGTCGAACCCATACACGGGCAATGATAAAGCCGGCGCAGCTAGCCGCACCGGCGCGAAAAGCGGGCGGACCATACAAAGCCGGTCCGGGCCTGTCAACGGCGAAAAAGCCCCCGGTTTCCGGCTGCGGCTTAATAAATCGGAAGGCTTTTTGCTACACTCCTAGGGTTGAATTACTTGGGAGAGGCCTGTGCAGCCTGACTGGACCGCCGGATACGTCGCGGAAATCGACTATACCTATGGCTATTACCGCGAATTGGCGCCGGCGCATCTGCGCTTTGCCCTGGCATTGCGTGGCGTTGCGCCGCCGTCCTCAGGCCCGGTGAACTACCTGGAACTGGGCTTCGGCCAGGGCGTCAGCGTCAATATCCATGCCGCTTCCAACCGCGGCTCCTTCTGGGGCACCGATTTCAACCCGAATCAGGCCGCTGGCGCCCGCGCGCTGGCCAAGGCCGGCGGCAATGGCGCCAACCTGCTCGATGACGGCTTCGCCGAACTGCTGGAACGCGACGACCTGCCGAAATTCGACTTCATCACCCTGCACGGCATCTGGACCTGGGTTTCGGACAAGCACCGCGACACGATCGTGGCGATCATCCGCAAGCATCTTGCGGTCGGCGGCGCGGTGTACATGTCCTACAACACCCTGCCCGGCTGGTCGGCCTCGATGCCAGTGCGCCACCTGATGAAGCTGCACGAGGATATCGCCGGCAGCGCCGAACAGGGCATCCAGAAGCGCATCCAGGCGGCGATTGCCTTCGGCGAGCAGGTGGATAATGCCGGCGCCGCCTATTTCCGCCAGGTGCCCGGCGCCCGCGACCGCCTCAAGGGCCTGAAGGACAAGCCGGCCAACTATCTGGCGCATGAGTATTTCAACGCCGACTGGAAGCCGATGTATTTCGCCGATGCGGTGCGGCATCTGGAAACCGCCAAGCTGAGCTTCGCGGCCTCATCCAACCTGCTCGACCATATCGACAACGTGAATTTCAGCGAGCAGTCGCGGCAGATGCTGGTCGGCATCCAGAATCCGCTGCTGCGCGAAAGCACCCGCGATTTCATCGTCAACCAGGTGTTCCGCCGCGACATCTTCACCCGTGGCCAGCGCCTGCTGAACATGCCGGAACGCACCGCCCTGCTGATGCAGAGCCGCGTGGCGCTGACCGTGCTGGCCAATGAAGTGCCGCTGAAGCTGAATGCCGCGGTGGGCGAGGTGAACCTCAGTCCCGCCGTCTACACGCCGCTGATCGAGGCCCTGGCCGCGGATAATTACCGCCCCAAGACGCTCGGCGAACTGGTGCCGGTGCTGGCGCCGAAGAATATCAATCCGCTGCAGATCATCCAGGCGGTGACCTTGCTGGTCGGCGCCAACCATGCCACTGCGGCACAGAGCGCCGAGGAAGCCACGGCTGCCGCGCCGGCCGCGCAGCAGTTCAATGCTGCCCTGCTGAAGATGGCGCGCGAGCATACCGAGGTGATGTGCATGGCCTCGCCTGTGCTGGGCGCCGGCGTGCCAGTGCCGCGCCTGCAGCAGATGTTCCTGGCCGTGCTGGGCGAACAGAAAAGTAAGAAGACGCCAGACGCCGCAGCGCTCGCCAAGGGTGCCTGGGCGATTATGACCAGCATCGGCCAGCGCGTGGTGAAGGACGGCAAGACGCTGCAGAGCGAGGATGAAAACATCGCCCAGCTTTCCGCCGACGCCAAAATCTTCCTCGACCGCCTGCCACTGCTGCAGGCGCTCGGGGTCGCTTCGTAAGACTAGAACACCAGTTCGATCAGGCGCGGGCCGCGCTGTCCGAAAGCCCGCTTAAGCGCCGCCGCGAACCCGTCCAGGTCCGTGGCGCGCTCGGCGGCAACGCCATGGCCCTCGGCAAGCTTCACCCAGTCGGGATTGGGGCGGTCGAGGGTCAGCATATCGACGGCGCGCGGCCCCGGATTGCCGACGCCGACATTGGTCAGCTCGCCCTGCAGGATGGCATAGCGCCGGTTGGCGAAGATCACCGCCGTGATATCGGCATTCTCACGCGCGAAGCTCCACAATGCCTGCTCGGTATAGAAGGCGCTGCCATCGCCAGTCAGCGCCACCACCTTGCGGTCGGGTGCCGCCAGCGCCGCGCCGAGCGCAACGGGCAGCGAATAGCCGATCGAGCCGCCCATATTCTGCAGCCAGTCATGGCGCGGGCCGGCAGCCAGGGCGGCGAAGATGCCGCGCCCGGTGGTGATCGATTCATCCACCACGATGGCGTTGTCCGGCATCAGGTTGGCCAGCACGGCGGCGATGCCATCCAGCGTCACCGGGCCGCTCGGCATCGCCGGCATCGCCGGCTTCGGCGCTATCGTGAAACGCTCCGGCGCGTTCAGCGCGGCGGCGATGCGCTCCAGCGCATCCTCCAGGTCGTCCTCGATGGCGGCCACCGGCACGCGCGCGCTGCCTTCGGGCAGCAATTCGCTGGGCTTGCCGGGATAGGCGAAGAAAGCCACCGGATTGCGCGCACCGACCATGACAAGCTGCTGCACATCCTTGAGATAGCCCAACGCCACTTCCAGCACATAGGGAATGCGGCCGACTTCCGGCAGATGCGGGCCGCGCTCGATCAGCGCGTTGCTGCCCTGGCCGGAGAGGCGGCAGCCAGTGGCGGCCTGGATGCGGCCGGCCAGCATGATGCCGCGCGCATGCAGCGCCTTGCCGCCGAGCAGCAGCATGGCATTCTTGCCGCCTTTCTTGAGCGCCTCGGCACCGGCTCGAATAGCGGCATCGTCGACCTTGTGCCGCGCCGGCACCGCCACCTTCGGGGCCACACCTTCCGCCTCGTTCCAGGCAGTATCGGCGGGCAGGATCATGGTGGCGACGCCGCCGGCGCCGGTCATCGCCGCAGCAACTGCCTGGGCACCCAGCGGCCCGACTTCTGAAGCCGTCTCGGCGCGACCGATCCAGGCCGAGACCGGCCGGGCGATGCCCTCGATATCGGAGGTCAGCGGCGCGTCGTATTGCAGATGGTAGGTGGCATGCTCGCCAACCACATTGACGATGGGCGAATTGGCCTTGCGCGCGTTATGCAGGTTGGACACGCCATTGGCGAGGCCGGGGCCGAGATGCAGCAGGGTGGCGGCGGGCTTGCCGGCAAGCCGGGCATAGCCATCGGCGGCACCCGTCACCACGCCTTCGGCCAGCGCCAGCACGCAGCGGATACCCGGCACATGGTCGAGTGCGGCGACGAAATGCATCTCCGACGTGCCAGGATTGGCGAAGCAGATTTCCACATCGCTCGCCACCAGCGACCGCACCAGACTTTCCGCGCCGTTCATACTGCACCCTCTCCTTCAGCTTGGGGAAGGAAAGGTGTAGCCGATCCGGCTCAGGTTTTGAAGAAGCGCACCAAGGCGGCGAGTTCCTGTGCCTGGGTGGTGAGCGACTGCGCCGCCGCCGTGGTTTCCTCGACCAGTGCCGCGTTCCGCTGGGTCATCTCGTCCATGCTGCCAACAGCCGTGTTGATCTGGTCCAGACCCGTCGCCTGCTCGCGGCTCGCGGCGGCGATCTCGGCAACGATATCCGACACCTTCTTGATCGCCGCGACGATATCGACCAGCGACTGACCGGCACGGTTGACCAGGGTGGCGCCGGTCTTCACCTGGGCATTGGATTCGGAGATCAGCGCCTTGATGTCCTTCGAGGCATTGGCGGAACGCTGCGCCAGCGCCCGCACTTCCTGCGCCACCACTGCAAATCCTTTACCGGCCTCGCCAGCCCGCGCCGCCTCGACCGAAGCATTCAGTGCCAGCAAATTGGTCTGGAAAGCGATTTCGTCGATCAGCGCCACAATGTCAGAAATCTTCTGTGCGCTGGCCTCGATCTGGGTCACTGCCGCCACGGCATCGCCCACCACCTTGCCGCCGGTTTCGGCGGTGTCGCGCGCCGTACTCGCCAACTGGTTGGCGGCCTGGGCATTGTCGGCATTCTGCTTCACCGTGGTGGTGATTTCATGCATCGACGCCGCCGTCTCCTCGATACTGGCGGCCTGACTTTCGGTGCGTTGCGCCAGATCCTGGCTGCCGGTGGAGATTTCCGCCGCTGCGCCATGCACCGCCTCGGTTGTCTGCAACAGCCGGCCGGCGAATTCGCGTAAGCGCGCCGCCATGCCGTTGGCGCTGTTTTTCAACGTCGCGAACACCCCCTGGTATTCCCCATCGACCTGTCGCGTCAGGTCGCCATTGGCCATGGTCTCCATCACGCTGGCGAGCCCGCCGGTGACGGTGCCGAGCGTGCCCGAGAGGCGGTTGAGTTCCTGGCTCAAGGTGAGCAGGAAACCTTCCTTGTCGGTTTCATTGAGCCGCGTTGACAAGTCGCCGGCGGTGATCCGGCGGCAAAGCTCGGCAACTTCCGCCGCCGCCTGGCGTTCGCGTGCTTCGCGCGCCTCACGCTGCGTCTCGGCCTCCTGGCGTCGCGCCGCGATCTCGGCTTCGGCGCGCTGCTTTTCCACGGCATTTTCCTTGAACACCACCAGCGCCGCACCAATGCGGCCGACCTCGTCGGTCTGCTGCAACACCGGCACCTGGGCATCGAGCCGACCATCGGCGAGGTGCTGCATCGCGGTGATCATGCGTTGCAACGGGCGGGTGACACCAATCAGGACAATACCCAGCGCAAGCATCAAGCCTGCAGCACAGCCGACAATGGCAACCACGATCAACTCGGTGCGCGTCATCCTGGCTTCCGCCAGGGCCGCCTTCTGCACGTCCTCCTGCTGCTTGTTGTAGCGGTCCTCGATGTTGCGCAGGCTCTGACGCGCGGCATTGAACTGCGCCGATGCCGCGATGATGCCGGCTTCGGCAGTGGCGAAGTCGCCCTTGTCGCTGGCTTCGCGCGCGGCACGGTAGAGCGGGATATACCGGTCCACTGCCGCCTGCATGTCGGCGAAATCCTTGCGGTCGGCATCGGTGTCGATCAGCGGCTTCAGCCGATCCATGCGGCTGCGATAGCGGTTCAGTTCGTCATCGGCGGTCTTGATCACGGTTTCGCGCAAGGCCGGGTCCAGCCGCCGCGTCATCGCTTCCGCCATGCGCACAAACTGCACCAGATTCACCGTGCCACGCCCGGCATGCTCCAGCCGAGTGGAAGCATCGTCGATGCGGATCAGCGCCTGCTCCATCTTGCCAAGCGCGCTGACCCCGCCATAGGCCATCAGGCCGGCGGTGAAGATGAGGATACCGACAACGCCAAGCAGCTTGCTGAGCAGACCAAGATTCCGGAACCAGGCCATGACGCACCTCCCGTCTGTATTTGGCAAAAAGCTTACAGCAACGGTACGGATACGATGCGGATTCAGCTAGCGATTGTCTGTTGGTTCACGAACAAATGTAGAGATCGGCAGGATTAAAGGTTGCGCACCCACGGCCATTATACCGTGGCAATGGGCGTCACCGGCGAGCCGACCGCGCCGGTCAGCCGGAGCGGTGGCGCGGTAAGCAGGAAGCGACTGCGGCCCGCCGCCTTGAGGTAAGCGGCGAGTTCGGAGAGATACCAGATTTCACCCAGCGGCACGCCGAGCTTGAACAGGCAATGCTCATGCAGCGGCAGCGCGGCGTGGCTTTCCTCGCCGCCCTCTTTGGACGGCAGGCCCTCGACGGCATAATTGTCGGCGATCAATGCCGCGATGCCGCTGTCGGTGATCCAGTTCAGCAGCCGGGCGTCGCGGCCATCGATCACCGCATTGGAATTTTCCAGCCGTTGCCGGTCCGGCTTGGCCTGCATGCTCAGCAGCGTGTCGCCGAAGCCGGTATAAAGGCAGAGCATGTCGCCGCTCTCGACCATGACATTCTGCGCCTCGATGGCCCGCATCATGATGTCATAGCCGACCCATGTACGTGGCTGTCCCACCAGATCGAACAGGTTCACCAGCACGCCGCGCCCCTGCAGGCCATGGCGCGCGAAAGTCTCGATGCCGAGTGCCTTCACGCCGGATTGCTCGAAGCGGTCAGGGCGCCGCTCGCCCATTGCGCCCCGGTCGATGGCTTCCGGTATCTCTACGCCGCCGCGAAAGCCGTTGTAGAAACACGGCTCCGGCACGCCATCGCCATCGGCATCGAACATCTGGCCGGCATGAGCGAAGCTGTCCCATTGCGTCGAGTATTGCAGGTAGATCAGCGCCAGATCGTCGCAGATCACATCGTTGTGGCGCACATCGTAGAGCGACAGGCGATGCACCATGTTGCCGACATCGCCGCGCGAGGTGGCGAAAAGCTGCGGTGGGTGGCGGCGCGGGTTGAGGATATTGCCGCCAGGATATTCCAGCGGCAGCGACAGGCAGAAACGCCGCCCCTCGCGCACTTCTGCAATACCCTGGCGGGTCTTTTCCGGTGTGATCAGGTTGAGCCGGCCGAGTTGATCGTCCGGGCCGAAATCACCCCATGTCGACCCTTCAGGCCGACGCTTCCAGCGCGGATTCATATCCCCCTACTTCAATACTGGGGCGTAGCTATCGAACTTCCCGCTCTTCGGTTTGCTTCGCCAAAAAACTGAAATCGGAATCCCCTTCCGATTGAGACCATCGATCAACATTGTCCCGTCACTACCTGGATAGCAATCAAGCACCGCAATTAAGTTTTGTGCCCTACCCTCATCAAGCCGTATCCAATAGTCGATAAGCTGCCCAACCGCTGCACGCAGTGCAAAATAGGCATTCTTTAGTTCACATGTCTTGTACTCGACCAAGGACAATCTTCCCCCTCGAGTAAAACGGGCATCAATGGTCGAGTAAAGTGGCGCTCGCACAAAGCCAAATTCTTCGGCAGTAATGTATCCAGAAAAATCTTGGTCCAGTTTGTCATGCTTGGGCGAAATCACGACTTCGTGACACTCAATATAACGAGAATAAGCCTTTTGGGCAGCTTTTCCGCCGCCAAGCTTTCCGCTGCCGCTCAAAGAGGACAGCTTATTGGATTTGAACTTTTGTTCTATTTCAACAATCCCTCGCAACCATCGAAGCACAGGACTTTTGACAGGCAAGAAGTCATCAACCATATCAATGACGTGCGACGCCAAAATGAATTGGAATTTACTAAAGTACCTCATGAAATGATTTTTCTTGGTGTATCCCCTAGCATTGATGCGAATAGGGGTCTTAAACCAATGGTATAAGGCTGCGTCAGAATAAAGGGCCAAATGATATTCTTGGCCATTCTTTAAATCGTGAAAAAGTCTTTCACGCCAACTTCCAAATTTACGCCCTCCCGGTATTCCTTCATATTTACTGCGTACTATCGGCAGTTTCTTTAACTCGTTGTATCTCTTCGAGAGTGGATAGTTACGCTGCAATTTTCTCCGCTCCCCCTCACTCGTCACTTTAACATCACATGCGATACCAACGACGTATTGCGCTTTGGTCTTACTGTCATAAGCGATCATCACTACCGCCGTTGGCCCCTTGTCAATCAATGCCTCAATTGGCCCATATTCTTGCACGAAAAAATAAGCCCTACTGTCAATCAAGATTGGCGCGGCATTCCATTCCTCCCCGCCCCAACCACGTGTTGCCGGAAAGGATTTCCCTACCCCTTTATAGCCCTGCGGTCTCAAATAATTGAAAGGATGTGGACTCCATAGGATTGGTTTCAAAATCACACTGGCGTCCATTTTATGACCTCGCTAGAAAATCAATAAAAATCTAGAAACAAAAAAATGGAAAGGTTTATTGCCGCTTCATTAGCCAGATGCAGCAGCGCGTTCCTGCATGGCGCCGACCGAGTAATGCTGCCAGCGCGCCTCCACTGCTTCATGCAGTTCCGGCTTGAGGCCGGCGGCGAAGGCGGTTTCGGCGACCAGGAACATCGGGCCGATCAGGGCTTGCAGCAGATTGTCGGCCAGCGCCGGACGGCGGCCTTCGAAGGCATGGCCGACAAGCTGGAACACCCAGCCGCCGACAAAGGCGATGGCGAACACGCTCCAGCCCATCATGCTGCCCATCATGGCGATCTGATGCGCGGCAGTGAGCAGTGCCAGGCTGACCAGCAGCATGAGGAAGCCGAACAGGCGGTCGAGCCAGAGATAGAACACGCCGGTGACAGCCCAGAGCAGCACCGCGCCGGTGAGCGGCAGGCCCGCCACGCTGCCAAGATTGATCCAGGCCAGCGGCACGAACAACGCAAAGACGATCGAGGGGATGCCGATGAAATGGGTGGCGCGGTTGCGCGCATCGCGGTGATAGGCGGAATACATTGCCATCTGCTCGACGAAGAACGGATTCATCTGACTTCTCCCGGCTTAAGCTTTATGGCCCCTGCCGAGTCGGCGGCGCGGGCTTGTGTATAACTCAACCCTACTCTGCCGTTTTTGCCTGTCAACCTGGGTTTTCCCCAGGCTTTTTGCATTGCGGGGCGAAAGGGTTTGACTCGCTTGGCCGCCCGCCTATGCTCGCCCCATCGCTCAGATCCCGTGGGAGAGCCGTCGGCGGCTCCAGCTACTGGAACCCGAGCCCGACGCGCCGAAGGAGCAACCGCCCCGGAAACTCTCAGGCCGAAGGACCGTGGGATCGTTGCGAGGCTCTGGAAAGCGGTGTCAGGCCCGGCCTGCCGCCCACCGACGGAGTAAGTCGCCTCCCGAAAGGACACCTGTCCTTACGGAAAGCCGACGAATCTCTCAGGTCCACGGACAGAGGGGGCGCAGACGGGTGAAAGCCCGTTTGCCGTACCGACTCTTTGCTCCGTGAGGACCCGTGGCGACACCAGGCGCAGATTC